>Ga0315284_10000399_pt1 | contig 59286 bp, 107 predicted proteins | sample YL17G09_16_MG_FD_203696 | JGI IMG/M metagenome (GOLD analysis project Ga0315284, IMG submission 203696) | Sediment microbial communities from Yellowstone Lake, YNP, Wyoming, USA - YL17G09_16 | ecosystem: Environmental > Aquatic > Freshwater > Lake > Sediment | place: USA: Wyoming | collected...
ACAGCTCCAGCATGGAGAAACGCCTAGCAAGACGAAGCGCAATCGGTGATGACAGATTGAAGAGCTTCGGCTTACACTTCGCTAGGCGCCGGCTAGCATACTCGTAATATGTTTCCTCGACCTCGCAGCTAATGATCCTGAGCTTCTCGAAGTGTTCACAGACATAGTTGAGGCTCTCACCAAGGTATGTTCCCGTCTCGAAGAATGTTGAGACGCCGAAGAAGTCGATGACCTCACCGATTAGAGCCTGCAGGATCACGTCACCGTGGAATGGTGGCGTATATGAAGCATCTGCCGTCAAGTTGCGGAGAAGAAGGTAACGATGCTTCACATCTGGATAGGAATGGGTCAAAGCATAGAGCAGGAACGATGGGTGCTTCAGCATCGTCTTCGCCCACCCTGCTAGTATGAGTGGATACTGTCTCAAGGAGAAAGCCACCTCTTGTTATCATTGAACATCAGAAACTCCTCGTAGGACAGGGCACCGATGAATCTGCGTAGATATTCGGGAAGCTGCAGCCCCATGTAGTATCCTCTGAGAACGAGTGGAAAGAGATTGAGAAGACTGTAACGCAGAACCTTCCAGAGCGGCACCCTGCGGCACGCGTGGAAGAGCCCTATCTCAAGCTGTCTCCAAGTAAGACCCTCGTTCTCGTGCCTCAAGCTCCTGCAACATGACTCGTCAATGTAGAGTCGCCTGTATTCTCCGGGCTGCTGAAACTTCCAGTAGAGATAGGTGTCGCTGCCATTGTAGATCAGCCTGTATTCATCCTCTCTGATCACCTTGAGGTAGTATGGGCGATAGATCCAGTAGGCGCCCATGATCGGATCAGCATCCTTGTGGAAGTAGCATGAGGCCAAATGGTTCTGAAACCTATGGCTCTTCTCCCGCACCCTGCTAGACACCGTGTAACTGATGTCCTTCCTGAAGGACACTAGGGCAACATTGTCCCGGCCAAGAAGATCAAGTCCCTTCAAGATGGATGGGTAGAGAATGTTGTCAACGTCGATGTTCAGAATCCTATCGTTCTCTGCCCTCTTGAAGCCCTCGACCCGGGCACAGGCCTGTGGGAAACGCCAACCATTGTCTCTCGGGATCGTGACTACTCTGAGCCTGTCCTCATCGTAGAGCGCGCGTGCGACGGCCACTATCTCTCTCGGATAGTCTTCGTTGAGACATAGGAGAACCTCATCCGGGCAGAGAGCTACACAGCTAGGAAACGCCTGCTTGAACAGGTCAACCTCGTCCAGAATCGGGATGACAAGCGACCAAGCCTCTCTCATAGTCTCCTCTCCGGACTAACCTCAAACTCCGCTGCGATGTCGTAGTACCCGTAGATCCGGGCAATCATCATCGCCTTCGGAATCTTGTATTCGAGAAGCATGGTTTCATCCCTGAAATACAGGGCGTCACCGTAGAGAACCTGCCCCTTCGACTTGATCTTCTTGCTCCTGAAGTACCTGCATACCTCAAGGTCGAGAAGAGTGAAGCCTCTCCCACGTAGATACTTGTCCACGTCTGGGAATAATGGCTGATTCAGGTAGATTGGGCTGAACTCGACTTCACACTCCACGCCGACAACGCCTTCAAGGGTCTTCTCAGCCCCCTGCAGCACGTCCAGCTCCGCGCCCTGAGCATCCACCTTGAGGAAGTCAACGTCTCTCAGCCCATTTGACTCCAGTACGTGATCGAGCGTGTCACATGGAACATCAACGACCTTCTCAACGGCTAAGTGGTCTGACCCCACGAACTTGCTCATCAAGTCCGGGTTTGGGGGATATATTGAGGAGCAATTCCTGTCAACTGTGACGTAGAACTTCACGGTTCCCCCTCTACTGTAGAGCGCGATTGGAAAATATCTTCCAGCTTGCAGCCCACCACACTCTTTCACATCTGGCTCAAAGCCTATGACCTCTAGGTTTCTGATGCCTGACCATCGTGGATGAACCCCACCCCTGCAGCCGACGTCAACTAGCCTGATCTTTGGGTAGCTGCGGTGAAGCAGAGCCGAGAAGCGCATTGCCAGAGTTGGGGATTCATGGAAAAGCGTAGTGCCACACCCCTTCGTTGCGCTTCGAGTACATGATCATGTCAGCGTAAGTGTGCTTACCGATCTTCTCAGCTAACTCTCGGGGATAGTTTCTGCCCATGAAGAATCCTCTGAGAACATGGGGGTAGAGCTTGGTAGCCACGTAGAGGAAGACCTTGAAGAAGTTCAAGCCCTTAGCCAGAGGATTAGTGCTGAAATGGTCTGTGCAACCCAAGTAGATCCCAAGTTGTTCCTGTCTCCAACTCGTGTCCTCGTTCTCGTGTCGCAAAGAGACACATCCCAGAACATTGTCAAGATGAATGTGCTTGTAGTATGCGTGTTCCTCAATGAGTTGCTGCGCCAAAGTGTCCTCACCATTGTAGATCTTGGAAACCACTTCCTCTCTGATCAGATCCACGTAGTAGGGCAGAAACAGCCAGTAGATGCCTATGAAGGGCTGCCTGACCTTGCTTGCGCTGAGGATTCTCCTCTGCGGAATCCTGCGCCTAGCATCATATACTAGGCTTCTGAAAGTCTGAACGAACCCGACTACGGCCAGCTTCTTTCGGAAGGTGACGAAGGTGATGCCGTCTGTCCCAACCATGTCTCTACCGATCATGACTCGGGGTGACAGAATCGTATCGGCATCAAAGGTGAAGATCTTCTCGTGCTTACTGGCAAGATAGCCCTGTCTCCGAACATAGCCCTGATGGAAACGCCAAGCAGGATTCCGAGCCACGTAAAGTATCCGCAGACCATGGTAGTTGAGCCTCTCCACGATCTCCTTCGCTACCGGGGTGATGAGAGTCTCGCCCTCATCGAGAACCAGAATGATCTCGTCCGGATTCAGCCGGATCGCAGAGGGCAGGCTGAGGCGAAGATAGTCAACCTCGTCCTTCACGGGAAGGACAATCGACCAACCATCATCCCTTATGCTACGACTCAACTAATCCTCTCCCCAAACATCAAAGCGTAACCATCGTTCCTCTGCTCAATCCATAGAATAGTCTGCTTGTCATCGAAGATCTTCCTAGGGGGATTGATCTCGTACCAGAGTTTGTCCGGGAAGCCTGCCAGAACACCATTGATCGTCAGGAGAGGTCGAGGACTAGAATCAATCAGCCGTTCCGACGACATCGAGTATCTCTGGTAGAATATGGCTGAACGATTGAGACTTCCACAGGCCTCGTAGAGTAATAGCGTGGACTCATCGGCAAAGGTGAAGGATGAGTCCATATAGACCTCTACCGCAGAGCCCCATCCAGTCAGATCACGGTGATACAATCCTGAACTCGGAAACTTCAAGTCTGCTCCATAGCACAGGTAGACATCATCACCGTCAGTCGTTGCGGTGTAGCTCCCCCAAACCCTCTCAGAGATGGGCCTGTCCGTGATCGTTTCCTCATATCCGAAGCATCCATCATCGAATAGCCTTCCATAAACGCTCATGTTGAACCCCTGATAGAACACGTAGACTCTGTTCCCCGATAATGCCTTGGGGGAAACCCACCAGAATCCTTGACTGAGAACGGTGTCGGATAGGTTGAAGTCTAGGGCAGTAGCCCAATGACCATCATTCAACAGGTTCTTGGCGACATGAGGCGTGATCAAGACCGTATCATTTCGTTTCAGCGTGCTAGACCATCCAATCCACGCCATCCCCCCAGAATCCACTGTGATGAAGTTGTAGCAATACCCCTCATTTGGGTAGCTGACAACTATCTGCCAATCACCAACCCAAAGAATAGCATTGCCTAGAACCTGACCCATACGATACTGAATGGGCTTACCATAGGAATTAGCACTAATCGTGATGTGGACTTTTCCCCTCGAATCGTCAAAGTATATGCTGCCATGGGGCTGAGTCTCGCCGGAACTGAAGGCGTAGAGCGTGTTCTCGGCGCCCCAGAACGCTTCACCGAATCTCTTAGCTTTGTAGACTAGGTTATCCGGGTCTTCACCATCAAAGTAGAAGACGAAGCTGACATTCCCGGAATTGAAGTTGCTACGCATACCATTGTGTCCGAAAGCGTTCCAGTAATCATCCGTGTAGCCAATAGTCGTCACAAGGAAGCCATCACTAACATAGCTGAGGCCTCTCAGAGAGGAGTTGACGACTAGCGTGAACAGGATGAGGGGCAGGGACAGGATGACTACTATGAGGAATGGACAACAGATTTTCCTAGGAATATTCCATCGAGTAGTGTTACCCATTCGTGCTGCGTCCTCGTTTCGACAGCTCCTCACTCTTCTTGATCTGAGCCTCGTACTCGCTCACGTCAAGTCCATGCTGCCTCGCAAGCCTGCAGAGGATCTTTGCCGCAGGAAGACCAGAGGGCAGAATGACGTCACGGCTATAGCTGCTTGACTCGACCTGAATGTCCTGCTCAGCCTGAAACATCGGCCTCTTGTAGTGGAAGTAGCCGAAGCCAATGCTCGCAGCCGGAATCGAGATCACGCTGAAGACTAGGAAGAGGTGGAAGCTCGGGAAGACTTCCTTCAGGCTCGGAATACTGCTCACCGCAAGATAGAAGACGTTGCTCGCGAAGCTGAGGAAGCCCACGGGATAGCTCACGTACTGGATGTAGCCTGTCTTGAAGTAGTAGATCAGCCGTGGCACGAGACGCTTCATATTCATGATGAACTGTCACCGACACGGATGATCTTCACGTCTTCTCTTGGCTCAAGGAAACGCCAAACGTCAAGGACAACGCTGCCCTTCGGGTATGGGAACTTCTGCAAATCCTCAGTCTGAAGAGTCGCAACGAAGCATTTGGGCTCATTGAACTCCTTGGGGGGATCAAGCATCGGATCATAGATCTCGTGGGGTACTCGTGCTCCACGCAGGAGATCTGAGAGCAGGATGCTCGGAGAGTAGTCGGTGAGGTTCGTGTTCGGCTTGAAGCGTTTCCCGAGAATCACGATTGGCAGCCCCGTCTTCAAGGCCTTCTCGCCAAGCCACCTAGTCTGATGAAGCCGAGCTTCCATCACGTAGCTGAATGGGCTCGTGCTGAGCTGCATCTGTATAGCCAAGTAGGAGAGAGCGTCCTGATCCCGGGGATGACAGGGACCACCATCACCCATTCCACCCCTCAGATAGTGTGGACCCACGATGCGTCGAGTAGCAGCACTCAAGGCCTCAGTCACCCGGTCGCAGTTGGCTCCACCGATCTTGTCGCAGATCTCCATGATCGTGTTAGCTGTCACGATCTTGAAGCCGATGAACGTGTTGTAGGACAACTTGACGATCTCGGCCTCTTCCCACGTCAACCTGAAGATAGGCGTCGGAAGCGTCTTCAGGGGCAGGATCGTCCGATAGAACTTCACTAGCTTGTCGCCTGCCTTCTTCTCCTTCTCACCGATGAGTACGAACTCGGGATCTTGGAAGTCCTGCATCACAGTGCCCATGGCGATGAAGCTCGCATTGTAGATCAGGCCAAGGTTCTTGCCCTCGACAAGCGGATACAATTCATTCCTAATTGTCCCGGGCAGGATTGTCGAGATGACGGATATGACCTTGAAGGCCTTACCGGATGCCTCAGCCACACATCTCACAGCGTGCCTGAGATAGTTCGTCTCGAACTTGCCACTGAAGAGGCTAGGTGTCTGAACCGCTACGAAGATGATCTCTGACTCAGAGACGGCCTTGCCCAAGTCGTCCGTGACCCTGTAGAGCCCTTCTTCGAGAACATATCTGAGATCTTGCCTCAGCTCAGGCTCATGGAGATAGGTCACTCCCTCATTGATCTCCTTGAGCTTCAGGCTATCTACATCATATCCGATCACGTCATGACCTTTCTTAGCCATGCAGACCGAGACGGGTAGACCGAGTTTTCCTAGTCCTACGAACCCGATCTTCACAGGTTTTCACCTAACTTATTCATTTCTTTGATCACCGTATCCACTTCCTCGTCTGAGAGGCTAGGCGATGAAGGCAGCCAGAGACAGGTGCCACTCCACCAGTCGGCGCCACTATAGTCGCCTGTCCTACCAATGTAAAGCGGCTGCTGATGCAGGGGTCGATAGGGCAGCCGAGTCTCAATATTTCTCTCAGCTAACTTAGACTTCAGCTCCTCGTTGAGCCCCAACTTGAAGAACTGGATGTCGCAGACCCATGGAACGAAGCCGTTCTGTTCAGTCCGCTCCTCGTGAGGGATCTTGATCTCATCCATGTAGCGGTCATAGATTTCCCTCACCCGTTTCCCCCTCGCCTCGACCCTGCCGAGCTGAGCAAGACCAATCGCAGCCTGCATCTCTGTGAAGCGGAAGTTCATGCCCCATGAGTTATAGTAGTCCGGGATCTCCTTGCCGCTAGTCCGATCCACGAATCGACCATAGTCCTTCAGGGCCTTCACCTTCTCATAGGCCTCTTGATCATCCGTGAATATGGCGCCACCCTGACCCGTGGTCAGGATCTTGGTTGGGTGAAAGCTGAGGCAGCCGACTTTCGCCTGCAGATGCTTGCCATTCCACGTTGAAGCCAAGGCCTGACAATCATCTTCGACGTCAACACGGTAGGATGAGTAGCGGCCATTCATGCTGACGCTTGTCCAGAGTGATTCTTTCACAAGATCCAGATTGCCCGGCTTGATTGAGTGCATATTGAGTAGGCCACTCATCGGGTAGACGTCGATGAAGAACGGAGTGTCCTTCAGCAAAGTCACAGAGTTGGCGAGACTGATGTGCTGATACACAGGCATGGCAACGGAGAACCTGTGCTCCTTTCTCCGCTGACTCATGATGGCTAAGAGGAGAGCCACGCCCCCACTCGTCACGCAGACAACATACTTGACGCCTAGGTACTTGGCAAGCTCTTCCTCGAACTGCCTTGTGAAAGCCCCCTCACTCACCCATTGGCTGTCTATGACCCTGCTGAGGAGAGTTTTCTCCTCTTCTCCGAAGTAGGGACGGAAGACCGGGATCATAGCCTGAACCCCTCAAGGTTACGGTAACGTGGACTATCCGCATCGAAGGTGCCACGTATCAGCCCAATCATCTCCGCAATGCCATCTGTGAGAGTTTGCTCGGGGGAACCGAAGGTCTTCTCGGCCTTCACGAAGCTGACCCGGTAGCTACGCTTGTCGTCTCCCTTCGTCACAGTCTCCACCTTGATCTCTGGAAGCTGCTCCCTGATCAGCTCAGCCAACTCACCCTTCCGAATGTTAGCGCAGCCCACATTGAAGGTCCCGGGAACAGGGTCGGAGACGAGTCTGAGAACGAGCTTCGCAGCATCAGCCACATGAAGGAATGGTCGATACCCCTCTGGAGAGTAGACCTTGATCAGCCAATGCGCCAAGGCATCATAGACCCACTCGTTAGGAATGATGTCGAGCCTAGGCCGCGCGCTGCGTCCGAAGAGCGTGCCGAAGCGCAGGATCGTGCTCTTCTCGTAGCGTCTAACCAACTTCTCGGCATCGACCTTGCTCTGAGCATAGTGCCCAAGCGGATTCAGGGCTGACTCCTCGTCCACAAGCTCACTCGTCAACCCGTAGTTGCTGCAGGTCGAAGCGAAGATGAATGGGATCTTCTTACTCCTAGCATAGCCCAAGACCTGTTCAGTTCCGTAGACGTTCACCTGTCGGGTCATTTCAGGCCACTTCTTACACAGAGGCTCACCCACGAGAGCTGCAAGATGGACAACAGCATCCACTTGACTATGCCTCAGAAATTGCGTGAGACGGCCATACCCGATGTCCTGCACGATGAACGTGTCGCCATCCTTGGCCTTCGGCATCCCCTGATCATAATAGAGCTTGTCCATGCCCAAGATGTTGACCCGGGACTCCTCAACGACTCGCTGACCCAAGTACCCGGCACAGCCAGTCAGAAGTATCTTCATTCAGATCCCTCTTTCTTCTCTTCCTTCGTTTCCTTCTTTGCCCAGAAGATGACGTCTGCCTTGTCGTCTATGCAGAGGAAGCGATCCGGAGCCTCATAGACGATGAAGCCATACTCGTCCGCGAACCGCTTGAAGTCCTCAAGACGCATCTCCATCTGCGTGTAGTGCTCCGGCAACTTGATGTCCACGATCCTGTAGATGCGGAGATCCTCTGCTCCCTTACCCAACATCCGGATCTGGAGACGGCCAAGCCTCATCGGTTATCCCCTCTCCTGACCCTGAAGGTACTCGTCTCTACAGCTCTCGGAGCAGAAACGAGCCTCGTAAGCCGGATCTCTGATCGCCTTCCTCTCGGCAGGAATCTTCTTTCTACAACCGTTCATACATCTGTCACTCATAACACATCGAAACCTCGTCCTCTATACAGGCGTTGAAGAGAATACAACGCTCACAGTTCCTCTTGCTCAAGACACAGATCACAGACATGAAAGGCCGCAGAACAATGCCGGAAACGAAGAGCACACACACTAGAACGAGCAAGAAACCTTCGTAGAAGATGTACTTAGTTCTCTCCAATCTCAGCCGAGTGTCTCACGAAGAACAAACAATAAGAAGGTTGCCATCAGGCCCGGGAAAGAGCGCGCGCTCTCAGCAACTCACTCATCCCAAGCCTTCCGAATTGTCTTCCTATAGACCTTCGTGAACCCCTCAAGATAGCCGATCAGTAGCTCCGTGTTTTCGAGTGTCGGCTCTGGGAGATGGTTGGCGTAGTTGTCGAAACCGCAGGCAACAGCCCAAGGCTCGATGTCCCTATACCAAGGCATCTGCTCTAGGAGAAACTTGAGCACAGGCTCAATCGAGATGAAGAGCCGCAGATCCGTCTTCATCCGAAGATCGTGCATGGCTCGCAGCCGATCACGCTGAAGAGGAGCCTTACTCAGCTCAGGATAGTCCGTGGTCGATTCGATTGTGGCGCCCAATACCATATTCTTCGAGAAGCAGTCTAGGAACTGCAGGTAACGAGCAGGGTTCTTGGTGAGGAGCAGGAAGTCAGCCTGCGGATTCGCCCTGATCCATTCCAAGACCCTGTGAATGATCGAGTCTGGAACATCAGGGCTGAACAGATCCCTCATGTCGCAGACGAAGACAAAGGCGCCGGGGGGTATAGACTCCTTCCATACCGTCAAGTCGAGACGGGGCTCACCCCGGTACTTCATCATACTGTACTTCTCGACAAGCCCCTTCTTGCCCATGCTCCAACAGTAGAAGCACTCGTAGGGACAATGACCCCCGACAAGGTTACAACGACTCCTCGTGATGAACTCGAACATACGGGACTTCTTCATAGACGCCATGTTTTCACTTTCCCCGATAAATTGATGCTGAAGAAGTAGAATCCGCACAGCATGACGACTAAGACTGACACCGAGAACACTATCCAATCGAACCTGTGGAGCTTCATGAAGGATAGTAGGCCTGCGTGGATTCCAGAAATGGCAAGGAAGGCAACCAAGAACCAATCGAAGCTGCGAGTCGGAAGATCGTAGAGAAGGTATAGTCCCCCGGTGAGCATGACAATCCCGAAGACGATCTGCTGCCTACCCGAGAGGCGCGCGCCCAACTTCTTCAGAGCCATAGCGATCACGGATTCCTGAGAGCTTCCAAGTTCTTCTTCGCAGCCCTCTTGAGTCCTTCCAACTCGTCTGCGCTACCAACATCAACCGGGATCTTGACCCCGTAGCCCCGGGGATGACTCCTCGAAGGAAGATTAGTAACTGTCATGTGGATCTGGGTATCCGCTACCTCATACTGCTTCCTGCAGGCCTTACACCTATCAGGATCATATCGCACTCTACAAGTCTTACAGTTCGGCTTCATGCTGTCTTCACTTCCCCGATAAGTAGCCTCTGCGATGGATGTGGTGGCCGCCTCGTTCTCTCCCTATCGGCCTCTTCCCAAGAGATCCCGTCCACACTATCGGAGACGTGGATTCGACTGACGTAGCCTGCCTTGGTCAAGTGATAGATATAGCCGTCTTTCATCAGGACGTTACCTGAGCCTACCAAAGTTTTCTCAGTCACAAGAGCGGCAGCCAGACTTTGATCGAATGTTTCAAGCTCGCTGATGTGACAATAATCCCTGTAGAGGCTGTGCGGAACATGGCGCCAATACGAGTTATCCTTGAACCCGCATCGTGGACATTCTCTCAAGCCAGATGCAGCCTCATCTTCGTCTTATCCCTTGAATCATAGACATCGACAACAGTTGGCTTCTCCTGAACATAGCAGATGTTCTTATCGTATGGCAACGGTTGTCCTCTGTAGCAAGTCTTCTGTCGAGTACAATCTTGAGGACAATGAGGAAGAGGCTCCAGTTGGCTCGGCTTATAGTTGAGGGCTTTCTTGGGAAACGGGATCTCCTTGGCAACGATCTTCTCCATCCGCTCACGCCATCCACGGCCACCCATGTAATCACTCGCAAAGTCTCTATGACCCGTCTTCTCAGCATGAACATCTGTCTGCCAGTCGTAGCCCACCCATCGACAGATATTGCATAAGTAGACCCGTCTCCTGCTGGCTCTGCGTAGCTGTTCAATGCCTCTGGCGACGTGCCTCTCTCGCATAGCTTCCGGCCTAATGTCACGATACCACGGCATCTCTACCAACCTTCGGCTTCTCAGCTTTCAGCCCCTTCATCCACCAATCGCAACCACAAACATCACACACACTATCGTTTCTCAGTATGACGTCTGGAGTTACAACACGGCCACAATCAGGGCAATATCGCTCCTGAGTCTCATCAAGAACATCCTTCGGCTCCATAGTCATGTTCCCCAATGCAAGCTCCTGCCGATGATCTGCAAGACGAGAAAGACCCCGATGAAGGTTGATGCGACTATAGTCATCAGCCTAGTGACTCCCATGTTCTCCATGATGAGTGCCCTTGCCTCTTCATCGGTCTTGGCCGCATAGAGCTTCGACTCGATCCGATTAGACCAAACCTCTAGGCCGATCATGGTGACTATGAAGACGATGACAACGCCCACGTAGACAATCCAGAGCAGGCTTTCCCTCAACTCCTATTCCTCACTCTGCCAAGGCACCAGTTCTGATTCCCTCTTCTCGTCACAGAAATGGCGAACGTCAGCGTGCTCAGGATCTTCCTTCTTCGGAACGATGCCGATCACATGATTAGGACACATCGTACAGCCATGCAGGTCTTTCTTCTTACAGTTCTGCTCGTGTATTCGTCTCATCCTCTCACCCCCGGTAGTAGGGATACATCTTGCGACAGTCTTCACAGACAAGGATGACACGGCCTCTCGGGTCCGTGACCTGACGCAGATCTCTCTTGAGGAAGAGCGTGTCCGGACTTCTGCAGGCACCGGAATGACAACGCTCCTTCGCTCCATGATACGGGTCGAGCAGATCCAGCTTCTTCCTCATCTCCTCACCCCCATCATCCTTCCTCAGAGGCTTGAGACTAGCTCTCCTCTGGATCTCTCGAAGAGTCTCTTTCCAACCCGTGTGATGGATTGCCCTGTCGTCTATGATGAAGGCTGCCTGATTCGGCTTAGGCATGACGTCATCGAAGGGAATATCCCATCTCGAAAGCCAACTACTTACCTTCAGTAGATCCGGAAACCCGGTGTAGATCACGATCCGGAACCCATTCTTCCTCAGCTCCCGCAAGGCATCTTCGACGCCAACTTGAGGCACCCCCGCTGAGAGATCCATGATGTCCTCACCCTCACAGGCGCCACACCGGGTACTGATCGTGTGATGGAAGTCGATCAGGATCGTGGGCTCTCCCCCGAGCTGAGTCCAATGACTCCCCGTAGACTCGTTCCCGTCAACACACTCAAAGTTTCGGTTGCTCAATACGGTCTTCTCCTCACCACGTCTATCGTGTAATCACAGAATCTACCCAAGAACATACATGGGACTCTGAGACTCTTGCCACATTCCACACAGCTTGGTTTGTGCCCCACATTCTTGCCACAACTGACGCAATAGAGGCGTTTCCCGTCCTCAAGTTCTCCAATGTCGTCGCTGCCACAGTAGGGGCACTTCGGCTTTTCTTCACTCATCGGCTTCTCAGTCATTGACTATTCCCCAAGAATCTCCGCAACCTTCACAGGGTCATAATCAGGCTCGTTTGGATCGGCTACTGCGTAGAGGGTCAGCCGAATCATCAGGGCGTTCAACTTAGGGTCGTTGAGTTGGCTTGCCCTGACCGCTACCTGACGAAGCAAATCCCTGAAGATCAGTATTGACATTCTCATGGGTACGCCAATGGGATTAGCTTCAACGATCTCCTTGAGTAGACCGGGGGTATGCACCTTCCATCCCAAAGTCTTCTGTGAACACTTCTCCAAAGGAGTTAGACTCATTGGTTTCTCACCCTTCCGAGAAGCAAAGTGAAAAGCCTCTTGAAGAATCGCCACAGGTAAGAGCCGACCCAGACGACACCAATGAAAGCGATGACAATCTCAATAGGATTCAACCCGTCAGGAGTGATAATCAGGGTCTTACCACGACTCAGCAATACGAAGAAGGCCATCATGTAGACACAGCTAACAAAGGCGAAGACCATACCCGTCACCCGTAGGAGAAGCCTCACGATCTCCGGAACAAAGCTGAACTTAGTAGCGCGCGCGTGTTTCTCAGTCAAAGTCATGTTGGAATCGTCTCCTTCTCTGGCACATCTTTACTCGTGAACTCGTAGCCACAGTTATTGCATAGGTCGCTTGGTTCTTCAGTCCATAGTTGAGGCGTCCAATCATTCTCTCCGCACTTTGGACATGGGTAGATCCCTCTCATTTCTCAGTCTTCCTCTTCCCTTATTGAGAGTATCTTGTCTGTCTCATTATCAACCTCTAGCCTCAGAGTGCAAGGCCACGTTTCATTCGGATGATCTAAGTCCTGTCTCTCTGCCTTCACATAATAGACGACCAAGGCTCAGCCCTCATCCCATTTCTTGCCATCTATGATCTCCTGCTCGTAGCGCATCCTAGCATACGGTTCCCATCCTTCCCCACAAGATCGGAGATGCTTTGCCTGATGATCGAGACACACACAGGCCTTACAGACTGGACAGGAAACCATAGCTCCTTTCCCACACTGGCCGAAGTCGCAGAGGATAGCGTAGCCCGGGGTATGCAGCCACTCGAACTTCCTAGACGGGCATCCCTCATAGTTGCAGACTAGAGGGGGATTATGCCGCTTGGAAGCAATACATTTACCATCCCTGAAGCAGTAGCACCGCTGCTTCAGTTCCTCGAAGAGCTGCTCAGGAGATTGCATAGTCATCTAAGTCGCTCTCCTCTTTGTCTGGGCACAATCAGGACAATGCGGAATCCCGTTCACGAGTCGAGTATGCAGACGACAGATACAGAGGCCACACTCATCGCAGACCGTCTCAGACACGTTCCGGCAGTCCTTGACCTCGCAGCCGAAGTCTCCGTCCCTATTCATCAAATCGTCTTCATCCACTCCATCTTAAGTGAATCCAACCCTCATACTCATTGTAGTCTACAACTTCGTAGGTTCTGTCAAGCACACGGAAACTTGTCGAGTTGAGAGGCAGGTACATATTCTCGATGCTTCCGCTCGACCCCCCACCCGATGAGAGATGTGTCCAATGACCGATTACGATGCTGCTGTCTTGGAAGCCGTGAAACACAAACGCCTCGGCGCCAAGCGGATATTGTTCTCTGCCCGTGTACCAGATCAATGTCCCTAATGTGTAGACGGCATCGCCACCCTGAGAAACAGCGGGAGACGTAGGCGCAGACACCGGATTCAATATAGCATTAAAGATGAACACTAGGCCTAGGAAGCAGAAGACTACACCGACGAGTATGATTGTATCCTTTCTCATGGTCCCATCTTCTCCCCAAACCGGGTCTTCTGACGAGTCTCTACTTCCCAGAGATGTATTTTCTGAGCTGAGAGCTTCCAGATCTCCGCATCCAACCTCTTGTTCGTCTCTTCCATCTCCTTCAGTTCCTTGGGATGCTTCTCTTCAACGTGGAGCCTAATCCTTCTTCTACACTCATAGCCCCCGTTGAACGTGACCTCGAAGCCACAGACTTTGCAGACTCCGACACAAGTCGTCAAGATGAAGACACTCCTTCAGCCTTCTTGACCTCTTTCATCCCAACAACGGCCATGTTCAGACAGAACATGAACGCGAAGAAGTTAGCAACAGAGAGGATGAGATGATTCTCGAAGAGGAAGGCCACACAGAACACGCCTGCCCCGGCCAAGAAGACTAGACGGCTACGCAGATAGAAGTCGAACCTCATCGTCTCACACTCCTCACCCAATCCAATGCGAGAAGACATGACAGGGAAGCCTCGATTATTCCGGTAATCAAGAGCGTCACGTCCCGGAAGTAGGCGCCGAATCCGAGAGCAGCCCCAGAGAAAGCAAACCCCAGAACCGCATAGTTCTTGTTGATGCGTCTACCAGACTTCCTAGCTGTATCCCTAGCCTCTTCGGTATTGTGGAACACGTCGCCATCTCTCTCGTGACGAACCGCTCCACAGCCACATACGGAGTACATTGATCCCTCACTCTTCTCGAACTTATGCTCATGTTCAGACATTCACAGTGTCACCTTCACCCGTATGCCAAGCTCCTTCTCGATCATCTCGGCAAGAGCCAAGCACTCAGAACGCCGCTCAGGATAGGACAGGTGTACCCTATCCTCACGTAGATCAAAGTAGCAGATTCTTGGCCGGAACAGGATCCGTCTACGCCCAACTACCACATTATCAAAGAACTCGTTGACCATACCGTCCGGGCAGGTAGAATAACCATGAGACTCCAAGAAAGCATCAAACTTTCTCTTCATCTCCTGCTCCCTAGAGAACTTGGCTTCATGACTCTTGTCTACGTCTACCATTCAGATCACTCTCCATTGATCATGTTTCATATCTGGTCGTCCTTCTCAATGTCATTCTGTCTGAAGCGGCCATTCTTGAGCACGACCTCACCGATCTTCTCATTGTTCATGATTATGGTTGCCTCGTTCTCACCGTCACCATACTTGAGATCCCACTTCCAGTTCCCCATGAGGCACCTGATCACCTGCATCAACCCCTTGAAGGATGAGACACGACTCGACTGCTTGATGGCTCTCCTATTGGGTGGGGAATACAGCAGGTCGATCTCGACTCTGATGGGGGGATGAGTCATGGACGAGCAACCCCAAACGGATTCCCGAGCTGGAAGAGCAGGCTCAGCATCCAAGGGATAACCTTCACCAACACGACAATGATCACAGTGAAGATCAGGATCAAGAGGATCGACTTCTGCAACCTACTCATGTCCATCTCTCCTCTTCAAAGTGAACATTGGATCTGGTAGCTGTATCTTTTCGATCAAACCAATGCTCAAGAGTTGGTACAAATTGAACGTAAGAGTGTTCGGATTGACTTCTCCATACTTGTGTTCTAGTTGTGCCTTGATGTAAGACCATGCTGCTCCAGTCTTCTCGCAGTCGAAGAGAATACGCATGATCTCCACTTTCTGATTCACGTTCATTCACTCACATTCCCTGTCGTTTCTGGAAATAGCTCACGATCCCGCGCACATTCTTGTCGAGTCGTGGCTTCCTAGTCCTGAGAATCTGTTCGGTGTGATGTCCATACTGGAGCTTGCCGTTGACGAGCAGCCCCTTCTCATAGCTGTAGTGATCGAAGTCGTGCAAGGCCTGAATGATGTCGTGGGCTAGGAAAGGATCAAAGTTGTCTCCGAACAGGCGCCGGAGAGCCTGCTTCAAGCACAGACTGACAGTCCCACCACCATCACTCATGACTTGGATGAACCGATCATCATACTCAGGCACGTACTGAATCCCCTCATAGATCATCCGCAGCGCGCGTAGCAGCTTATCCCGAGCCTCATCGTCAGACGTCCTCATGAGGCCCAGAGCAGCCGTCCCCAATGTATCCCAGATAGCCGTCACGTCAATGCCCTCTTCTTCAGTTCCTTGACCCTCTTCTCAAGATCTTCCAACTCAAGCTCCAAGCCTACGATGTTCTTGATGATGTGAGGCTTGTTCTCATAGCTGTGAATCAGCATGGCGTACCCTGCCATCAAGAGCTGATATTTTCCCCTTAGCTCGATCTCGACACTCATGTTCTCTCACGCTCCTTGTCGATCAGGTCGATGGCGTCCTTCACGGCCTTGCCGACCCCGCTCTTCTCCCTGAAGTCCTCAAGCTCTTCAAGAACCGTGTCACGCTTCTCTTGGAAACGACCCAAGGCATCATCACCCAAGTAGGCTTCGATGGCCTGCCTGCAGAGATCTTCAGATGCAGCCCTAGCCACCACGAGCGCGTTTGCCTCACATTTCCGCTCACCGATGTCTCTGAGATAGTCCTGAACATACTGCAGGTCGTGGTTCTTGTGGCTTGGAGAGGCAAGGTTCTTCCCGCTGCCCGTGATCAGGTTATCAATCCAAGTCAGATTATTGGCCTCGATGAAGTCGAAGTTGAGGCCGAACCTGTCGATCTTCAAGTCCTTCGGGTCGTAGCCCTCTGCCCCATCAGCCCATCGGATATTAGCCAGCTCTTTGAGGTTCGAGCGGAGAAACTCGCTGATCCTGAGCCCATCAGGGTCATGATCCCCACAGTAGAGGAGCACGCATTTGAGCCCCTTCTCCTCAGCCATCCGGAAACGCCTAGCGTACTCAGCCCTCTGAAGCATACTGCTCCAACCCTTCGCAGTCGCTATCGGGATATGGTACTCCTCGCAGAGCGGCTTGAACAGGGTCTTGAGGTCGATCTTCTCCACGACCATCTGAATGTAGTATTCCTCACCATCCCACCAATCAGGCGTGTACCAATCGCCACATTGCTGAGTCGCAACCAGAAACCTCTTCATGTAGCCTACGGGGTCAATATCTTCAGGTTTCTCGACCCCGCTGAAGCCCCGGCTCTCCTCTTCGGCCACGAAGTCAATCGGCAGAAACCCATACTTCCGGCACTCGTTGATCAGAGTCTCAACCATGTCGAACTGATCCTTATTGATCAGCCGGAAGCCTTCGAGCAGATAGCACCAACCACGGCTGCTGACCCGCATACCGACGCTCTTCCCTATCTTGATGAGCATTATGGCGAATCTTCCCATAGCCCTGAGACGGTTCACTCCCCTGCCCCTCGGGATCTCCAGACCGACCTGCTGACTCATTCCATCCACCTAGCCCCATAATAGACGACAGAGTAACCCATATCGGTTGGGAACAACTGCTCTAGACGACAGGTTCATTTCTTTCATTCAATTACCCCAAAGGTCGCGTTCGGTAGATACGGAATGTAGACATCGTAGGTCGTCCATCTCAGAAGGGGCGAGTCTCTTGGTCCCGGTTCTTGTAACTCGTGGCTGCCACCGTTTCTCTGATGAATCAGACTACCCCACTCAGAGATGACGATCTTGAAGCTGTCCTGCTCGATGATGAGGGGCGTATCATTCGACTTGAGGGTGATCGTCTTCAACGTGTTTCCATCGAGATACTTGATGATGTAGACTTCGCTCTCGCTGATTGTTCCTCTGAACCCCAAGAAGTTACCACCAATTGACCCTTCTAAGAAGAACTCACCGAAGGGCAGAGTAGCACGATAGATGGAATAGGTTCTTGACGAGATCAGGATGTTCTCACGGCTTACTTCGTCTAGGGAATATGACCATGTAACCACGGTTACTATGCCTATGATTATGAGTGAAATGACCGCTAAGCCAAGTATCGGAGCACCCGCATGATTATGATGATAGCGTGTCTGAGTCAAGCCCTCATCCCACCTTTCTTTCTCCTAGCAGTTCCCAAGATCTCTCTGAGCCTAGCAGAGCTGACCTTACCTGACAGCCAATCGTCTATCCAATACTGACGTTCTCTAGAGCCCATGCCCAACACGCTCCTCTGTCGTCTGCTTCTTCTTCCAGTCTTCCAAGTGCTTCCTAGCAGCCTCAAGGATAGCCTGATGATCTTCCGGTGTTCGATAGCTTCTCCACGTGAACCCGGTCAAATCAGGCAGCCTGTAACGAGCAGCATCGCAACCGAGACACTTCGTAGCACCCAAGTATCGCATACCCTTCGGATGACGAGAGCAGCACTTGACGTGGGCTGAGCAGGAGATCCAACCCGAAGCAATCTGACCCACGAGCACCCGCTGCGCACGCGCTCTCTCATCGACCAAGAGGATTCCTCTCCCTAGTCTCGCAGACACAGAGATCAACGGGTAGACCACACTTCGGACAGCTCGGCTCCGTATCAAGATCCTCACCTACCTTCTCAATCAGCAGCACAAGAGCAAGGTTCAGGCCATCCAGCTTCCCATCGAAGTACCAGATCTCATGCAGAAGGGTTTCCATCGTCATGTCCTTCGGCATCAGCTCTTTGTGCTCGAAGAGGAGATGCCTCTCATCCCTCTTCTTCTTCGTCTCATCCAAGAGGCTCTGAAGACCCTTCATGTACGCGCTTGAGTCTAGTTCAGTCAAAGTCTCTTCTCCTTCGCTAGCTTCACATGACAGACTCTTTTCCCACGATACTCGAACTCTGCTCCAAGCCTCTTCGCATAGCCTAGGAAAGTCTCCTTCTTCGTCACCATGGCATGAAGCTCCCTGTCGAAGACCTCTCCTGACTCCACGAGCAGACTGTATGTAGCCGTGATCAATGCGATTGTCGGCAGAGTAAAGACCCTGAGATGGAAGTTCCCATGATCCAGAACGCTATGAGTACGATTCAGGAACACCCATCTGGCCTCATTCTCATTGGTCGCATAGTAGGGTGCGTTCTCCTTGAAGATCGCAAGGCTCCATTTGACCGTCTTTGACTCAGCTTCCGTCACGCAGATGTCTCGCACCCAATTGGCAATCGGCATAAACTCCGGATGCTTCTCAACCGCACTCCTGATCCCCATCAGGTCATCGAAGTGACTCGTCATCCAGTTCTCTCCATCTCAGCCCTAGCCGTCCTCACCAAGATGATCGTCAGGAGCAGGAAGACGAAGCTGATCAGGCCGAATATGTGATCCACGGGGAGCGGACGGAACTGCTCCAGTCTGAAGTAGTTCCAGAGGATGTGTGCCATGTACCCGCTTTGGAAGAAGCTGAGGATGCACATGGCTGCCCCCATGAAAGTGAAGAACAGCCAAGGCGCGATCCTGAGCACCGCCAAACCTTCTCTCTTTATGCTTGACATTTCATATCACTCCAATCGTTCCCATCTATTCCGCTGACTGACAGGCTGCTTCTCCTGCCCCTGCCTCTCGCTCTGCTCCACACGGCCATTCCCATTCCCATTGCCATTGTTCCTGCCGAGAGGCGCCAAGAGCCAACTGAGCGTAGACCTCTGCTCCGGCTTCACGTCGAGTACACGCAGGCTCAGGCTTCCCTCAAAGGTCATTGCCGTCTGAGTCCTGTCCTTCGAGTAGACCACGATCTTCACCGGGACATCAGTCTTCACCGCGTTCACGGTCTGGCTAGAAGGCGCAGGATCGGTGAGACGAGTCTGATTCTTCGGAAGACTAGGAGAGGGAGACTGCCTGCGCCTCTTCCTGATCCTGAGAACGATCCACGCTGCGAGAGTCGCAGCAGTAGCGATGGTAGTGACCAAGACCACGATGTTCAACGTATCGAATGGTGTTGTGCTCATCTTTCATCACTCCAAGTCCTTGAGGAGATCAGGAACCTTCTTCAGATCTCCTTCCTTGATGTAGGCCTTGATCCAGTCAAGGCACTTCGCCCGGGAAACCGTTATGCTCGGGATCAATGCTGTGACCCCGGCAATCGTGCTCAAAGTCTGCTCCACAGTCCGCCTCAGATCAGTCCGATGCTGCTTGAATCGTCCATGAGCAGCGACCCAAGAAGCAGCCATACTGAGGCCGTACTGAGTCTGATTCTCCTGTTCGTACTTCTCTACGACCTGCTTGATCGTGGACTCACCTAGCTTGTAGCTCAGCCCCATGGCCGCCATGAGAATACGAGCAGTCTTATCGTCCACAGGGACTTTCTGAGCATCCTTCACCTTGTTCTCAAGGATCTCCTGACCCTTCATGCCAAACTCAATAGCTGCCCTGAGACGTGGCTCAAGCTCGTTCCGAACCTTGATCCTGAGCATACGTTCCTGACTCCTTCCACGCCCCGCACCTAGGAACTGTCCAAAGCCACCTGCCCCCAACCAACTCAGGGGATTGAGACAGTCATCAATCACGAGCGCGCTGCTGACGTGGATGGCTTCCCGGGTGAGGACGTCACCCGCATCAATCTGGAGAGCATACTTGATCCCGCCCTCATGATCAGTCTCGTAGAGAAGACCATGCAGCGGAGCACCCTCGATCTGTGCTAGGCTGATCTCACCCGCTATCTTGCGAGCTGTCTCATAGACCTCTGACGGTGGAATCAGAAGATGATCGAGAGAGGCAACGGCTCGAAGATCACCGTCCACAAAGATGTACTGCAGAGTCTTCGGAGCAATGACTTCGGCTTGGAACTGATCGAAGACATACTCGACTTTGCCCCTCTTCGACACCCGCTCAGGCTTTGACAGATCCGGGTTCCCTGTCTGCTGAACCCTCTGCTCATACTCGGCAACATCAGACTGGAACCGTTCCTCAATCCAGTCTCCAACCGCTCTGCTGATCCGGGGGTCTACTCCTCTCCCCAAGCTCAGCCGGAGATGAGCCCACATCGCCCTATAGTTCCAGCTCTGGACTTTCTTGATTCCTTCAGGAGTGTCCAGCTCATAGCGGTTCAATAGCCTACCGACTACGACTCTGGGTTCTTCCTCAATAGTCAGGGTCATTCTTCTTCTCCTCGTATTCCTTCTCTACCGTGACAACAGGCTCACCTGAGCCGGGTCTATGCCAAGCAGTCCAACCTGCTTCTTCCACGGCCCTAACAGCATGAACATAACCACAGTTCAGGCAGGAATAGGACTCCGCACAGTCACGCTCGATATAGTCCATGTCGTCTCCACACTTCGGGCAGACGCTTGGAAACGTCTTCGGATCAAGACGAGTGCTCAATCTATCTCGACCTCTGAAACCCCGTCCTTCCTGAGCAGCTCTAAGAGGCTGCTCTTGACCTTCGAGAACACATCGTTGTCCTTGACGCTGATCTCGACGGTCAAGTCCCATGTGTAATGCTGATTCTCATAGCCCTGTTTCGGCTTCAACCAGAAGAGCCGCTGCTCCGTCCTTCGGATGCGCGAGAAAGGAGACAGAGGATGCCTCTTGATCTGTTTCTGCCCTACGATGGATACCCAGATCGTATCGTAACCAGTTTCTTCCAATGAGAAGCCTTGACTAGCACACCAACTCGCTATATCCTTCTCCAAGACAGTCTTCTTGTTCTCATATCCCAACCGGGGGCTGAGTCGATCCGTTACGATCATCTGTCCCTCAGCGTTCTGCTCCACGAGAAACGTCTCTGAACTACTGGAAACGATGTTCTTGCTGCCGCAATACTCGCACAACACAATGCTGTTGACGAGCTTGTCGGCATCCAGCTTAGCTGCACAGTTCGCACAATACAGAACCTTAGTCTCAAACACGGCCATGGTCATCTCCTCTTTCATCTAGGTCGTCTCCACGGAGAGGCCTGACCTCTTGCCACCCCTCAAGACAGCTGAGAAGATCCCGCTCATCGCCCTGTCCCATTGATCACGACGCCAACCGAGCGCATCCGCAGATTCATGACCCGTCCGCTCACCTTTGAAGTACCTGTCCACGATCTCCCGCACGTCAGCTTGGAAGATCTCTTTCGTCTCGAATGTCAGTACACACTTCATCGAATTACCTTCATGTTGATCACGAGAAGAGCCTGTAGGACAAGAGTCTTGGCGATCTTGAGCTTCTGGATCTCGTCCTGATTCGTCTGAAGGTCGATCAGCTTGTCGATGGATGTGGACGCATCTCCGAGACAATGTAGAACACGGGACTCGGTAAATGCTAAGGTGTGGGATCTCATCGACTCACTCATCGAAGGCTCCTTTCCCGAAGTGGTGCCGCTCATCACTTGATCACCTGTACGAAGACCATGCCGATGACCACGATGATGCTGATCACTGCAAATGCAATGAGCCGAATCTTGTTATGATACCGTGACCTGCGGAGATCCTTCTTCGTGTCTTCAAAGACATTCCGCTCGTACTCCTTCCCCGAGAGGGTCTGCATGAGGCCTAATGCGCTGAGCGGAATGAACCTATGCCAATCCTCTCTATCTCTGATCCACAGGTCGAAGTCAGGAAACTCTATTCCTTCTGTTGGGAGAACCATTCTTACAACCCCGTGTTCTTTCTCTGTCGTCTACCTAGGAATATATTACTTGTGGAAGAAGCATAAGTATCATCCATATTCGGTTCGCCACCCACCTGAGCCCTCTCTACTGTCGTCTACAGGCTTAGGCCTTGTGAACACCTGTTCTAGAAAACAAATAAAGAAAAGATAGGCTACTAGGCTGCCCTCGAACTGACGAAGCCAAGGCTCAGCTCATAGTAGTAGTCGGAATAGTCCGGGGGAACGTAGACCCAGACATCCAGAGGTATGCTCCCACTGATGCCGATGACGTGTCCAGCAGCATAGTCCGTGAAGATCCGGATGCCCTCAGCCTCTACAGGCTCTATCACTGAGTGATTGAAGGCAAGCGTGATCTCCACAGTTCCCGTGTTGAAGATGTAGACCGTCTTGTGCGTCGAATTAGACCCGGCCTCAGTCGTGTCCATCCCAAGATCCGAGATCTCAGTGATGCCCTCAGCATCCTCATAGATCCCAAACCTGTTCAGTGCCACGACTCCCGAGATGCTTAATTGCTGATAGTATTGAGCCGCTGCGTACCCTGCGATACTGAACGATCCCAGAAAGATACACATGAAGAAGAGCACACTAGCTAATTTCGTCTCATCCATTGCCTCATTCCCACTCAAAGATCAACGACTACATTGTTTAAGAAGGTTGGGTAAAAGAACACTAGAAGTCGGGAAACGAAAGTCAGGAACAGGTGCGACGAGCCTGCCCCTGACCCCCGGTCCCCCGGATGCCGTCACGCTCTGCGAATGAATATTCTGTTCACCCGACCAAGGATATTAAGGTTGCCTAGGCCTCACTCTCTAAAGTAGGTATCAGTCTCCTCTCACCTAGGATGTTGATGGTGGGTTTCCCAGACAATGCACCATACTCCTTACTGAATTGCCGCATCAACTCTCTCAGACTGATCTCGAAGTTAGTCAGGTACGAGTTCGGCACTCTGAGAATGACTGTGGCAAATTTCTTCCTTGCAGGCATCCATCCGCTCCCCTCTTTCCGTTTCTGCGTCCACTTTGTCTTCCACATATACCTATAGTTACAGGATTGTGAACAGAACTGCCGACCCTTCCGAATGGGCACTCCACAGTTCCGACATTTCCCGGCTTTCCAGATACCGATCCTTCTCCTATGCTCATACATACATCGCCTCGAACAATAGACATACTTCTTGACGTGACTAGGCTTGCGCTCAACCTCTTTTCCACAGTTCGAGCATTTGGTCTTCATGTTTCCTTCTTTTCTACAAGGCCAGCTCCGAAGAGTCTCTTCTTATCTCTCCCTCTCCTTTGACGGTGATACCTGCAAGCCTCAGCTTCTCGTGGAGACTAGCGAGAACTACAATGTGGACGTGGCCGCTCTCCTCGTGCCCGGGAAGAGGCGCCCATATCTTCGCCTTGACGCCCTGCGACTCGACCCAATCAATCTCTTGAAGTGCAGCGTCCAGACAATCCGACCTACTCAGAAACTCTCTGTCGTCTCCCACACAGAGACAATTCCACATTCGCCATCGTCTCTTAGGCTTCAACGGAGCCAGCTCCTCATCTGAAGATTCTCTTCTTGGTGTCTGGAAATTGGCATGGTGTAGACTTCCACTCGTCCTTTGTGAGCCCGTCGTTGATTTCGTGGATGTTGTCTGGGTGATAGATGCAGTTCTCGCAAGACTTGTCCTCATCCTTGTGGCCTGTTCCCTCTTCAAGATAGAAGGCGCACAGCTTGGGCCATGAGGCGTCGGCCTTGGCGAGCCATTTCTTCAGCTCCAGATAGGGCTCAGGAAGAGGCCAGTGGCGGCGACGATATTTCTCCTCGTAGAAATCGCATAGTTCCTTCATCGTCTTGAAGGCACCGAAGCTCATCGGCTTCTCTGTCATTCGTCTTCTTCCCACTCTTCATTCATTTCCTGATGGTCATACACCTTATGCAACCCCAAAGGACTTTCTTGGTCACAAACGCTACAGACGAAGTGCCTACAACCATGGCAGTAATCATCTTTGGTGACTGGCTTCTTGCAGAAGAAGCATACCTCGTCCTCACGAATCGGTTTCTCAGTGCTCAAGGCTCAGTCACCACGGCTCGCTACCATGTTCTTCCCTACTCGTGAAGGGCTTCACATTCTTGGGCTTGGAATCCTCTACTACGGCGACATCGTCGAAGGGAACTTTCCCGATCAGAACACGGACGCCACAGCACTTGCAGGGCTCTGTCTCTAATGCGAATCCGCCCTGCTTCCGGTAGATCTTGCATAGCGTCCCTGCCGGAATAGCAACGAAGCCGTTTCTGAGATCACGGCGCGTCCTCACGGTCACGCCCACCCACTCTTTCTCCCTCTTAGCCTCATACTCTTTTCGAGTTACCTTCACTCTAGACCACTCCGCAGCTTCCATGACTACGAACCCTTACGACGTGGAACCAGAACCCGTACTTCGTCATGTAACCGAATGTGACGGCCCACTCCCACTTCCGCGCGCGCCAAAGCCTGACCGTGAAATCTCTACCAAGAATCATTCGATTCAGCATCTCCTGTATTCAGCCATCATGTTCCCTTCGCGGCCTTGGCCGCTGCCTCAGCCTTCACCCACTCCTGATCCAGAAAGATCAGCGGAGAAGCGATCTTGTCGAAGATCTGCCCCGTCCCAAAGGGCAGCCCCGACTCCTTCCGGATCTCCTCGGCCAATGAGAGACATCTCCCATAGTATTCCTTGACGAACTTCTGAAACTCAGGTGATCCATCCATCATCGCCCTATATGCCCAGACCATTCTCAGCCGCTCTCCCTCACGACTTTATGGAGCCTATCCCGGGCATCTTCTCTGACACGATAGAACTGAGCGTTATCCGTTGCTCTCACCTGTCTAGAGAGGATCTCCTGCTCCACGTACCAGATCAGCTCCGTGTCCAGCTCAGGACGCATGATCTCGACTCCGAACTGCCGCTTCAACTCCCTCTGAACCTGCGGCAGAGTGATCTTCTCCTTCTCCTTCCCAAAGAAGCCGTCGAGAATCAGGTAGAGGACTCTGCCCTTTGTCGTCTTGGGGTCCAGCAGCAGCGGTTTATGAGTCACTTCCAATGTCATGTCGGCCAAAGTCCTCTCCATCTTGTAGTCCTGTAGATTGATCTTCTGCAGTCTCTCCACGATCAACTTGTCAACTTTGTCTGCTATGTCCTTCTCGTTGAGGCCACGGGTCTGCTCAAGACCATCCACAGCCTCTTCCATGATCTCCTCGACAAGCGGTTGGAAGACCTTCTTGACGGCTAGGCGCCAAGCAGTCTCCTGCCCCATCCGCTCCATGATCTTCCCAACCCTGTCCTCAGAGTCTCGGAGTCTATTGGACAGCTCAGTCACCTGCCCCTGAAGCTCCTCAGCCTTCTTTGGGAAGCCCTCTGTCTCACCCTGCAGCTTCTCAAGCTCCTGCTCCCTAGCAGCTAGACTTTGCACAGCATGATCCATCAGCCCCTTCACATCATCATGCTTCTTCTTCCAATCGGCCTGAGAACGGACATAGATCTCCAGTTCCTTCAACCTAGACTCAAACGTGCTCAATTCGTGTTCAGCTCCTTCAAGACCATGAGGACGTGCTCTGTCGTCCTATCGTTTGGAACAAGCTCAACGATGAGATAGGCCAAGCCCAATGCCATGTCACGCCTCTCATCCCCACGCGCAGAGGCAATGACGAATAGTCTCTCCAATAGCTCCTTCTTGTTCTTCGGCACATCCTTCGGGACTCTCAACTTGTCTCACGCTCCATGGAAGGCTTTGATGATCTTGTCATGCGTCTCGCATGGTACGAAGCAGCAAGAGGCTCCACCCCTGTAGAGAATATACTTGCAGCCACACTCGAACTCGATCTCAATTTTCTCCGTTGCTTTCGTTGTCATCTCGGCCACACTCCCACAACCAACTCCTCAAGGCCCTGAAGCCTCTCCTCATACTCGCTTGGGACAGTCTTGATCTCGGCCTCTTCGATAGCGTCCTCGACCTTCTCTTCCACTACCTGAGAGAAAGGCCTCTGTTTCTGGATCTCCGGATCATCGGGCTCGACCTCACCCTTGGCGATTCTCTGAGCATCATCAGGGCTCAGCCAAGTTGGACGCGCGTACACGAGCTTCGTCCACTCCCGGGTACTCAAGTAGAAGTGGCCGAGCTTCAGCGTCATGACGTCCTCAGCCTTCAAGTCTCCACGAACAGGAATGTACTGAACAGTCCGCTCAGCCTCTAGTCGGCCACCCGTCTGACCCCCAAAGATCTTGATGGGACATTGAGTGATGACGTCCTTGTCCACGTCCTTCAAGGTCTGATCAGCAATCACTAGGAACTGCTTGCTCGAAGCCCCTTCCTTGATCGTTCTCTTGATCCAGTCCTTACTCGCAGACCCGTAGCCTTCCGGAATCTGGATGTGGGCTTCATCGAAGAAGGTAACGACATTGCTATACTTGCTCCGCACTTCATGGATGACGGCCCTCACCACGATCTGCTTGTAGGCTTCACTGAAGCCCTGATTAGCCAAGCCGATGACGTTGATCCTGCCCTTCCGCAGTTCGAGACGACCACTAACCGGGACTCTCTGAATCTCTTCGATCAGCCTATTGATGAGCAGCAGGAGAACCTCAGCCTTGTCCTTTCGGACAGGGTGAATCTTGCCACCCTCGACCACGGCCTGAAGCCGATCTCTGATCTCGACCAGAGTACGGCTCCGCTGACAGGCCTTGATCAGCTCCGGGAACTGGAACTTGAGCTGCATCTTCGCATCCGATTCGAGCAGCCCGAGAAGAGGCAGCGGCTCAGCAACCTCTTCCATGTAGATCGGGATATGTGGATACTCAGCGAAGTCCGGATCTCCAAGCGTCTTGTCCTTGACGTCGATCACGAGCACCGTGAAGCCCTTGTCCCTGAACCACTCGATCAGGCTCTTCAAGACCTCAGTCTTGCCATGTTGGGTTATTCCAGTCGTTGCCATGTGGAACGGCTTAACCTCGACGGGCTCACCCGAAGGCACCTCATAGAAGACCCCGCTCAAGGCTTCCGCTTCCCTTTCTGTCTCTCCTCGTTGCCGAGCACCCGCCTCACCATCTCAGCCAACTCGTCCTTCGAGCAGGTCATCCCTTCGGCGTCAGCAACTTGGTCAGCTTCGGTTCCCTGCGACGCAAACTCTGGATAATCTTCAAGAACTCGTCGGCTCTCTCGACCTTCCGGCGTATTCTATAGAGCGTGGCATAGGCATTGGCCTCGGAGACGTTCAGCTTCTTAGCCGCCTCAAGGACAGAGGTGTGTTTCGGAATCTCATCCAGCAATTCCTTCTCCCTAGGTGTCAGATACGACATTCCTTACAACCATATCATATTCTGATGCCTAAACCTAATAAGGTTATCCGGTAGGCAATTTATCCATAAGGACGCTGTGTTTCTTATCTGACAAGGGTAAGGTTGCCCACAAGAATCTGCTATGGCAATATAGAGTCTTTACTCAGATAATGCTACTCGAAACGAGTAATATCTGACTGGAAATGCGTTGATTCCTCATCATAAATGGGGAAAAGAGTTGCGAAAGAGACGTCTAGAAGATCTTGACGGGGCTCTCCTTCACCGTGATCGGAGTGAAGCCTGCAGCCACGAACTTGTCCTTGATCTCCTTCGCCTTCTCATCACACTCGGCCTTGGCCTCGTAGACGCAGAGCCACCAACCCCCACGGAAGAAAGCCCTCACCACGGGAGAGTCAAGAGTCACGTACTTGGCGCCGACTATGCCTTCAGCATCCCTCAAGAAGTCAGTCTCACGTTCATACACGAAGTCTCTGGGCATGACTCTGACTAGACGACAGAGGAATATAACCCGTAACGTACCAGAGGGGGGAGAGGGGGCTCACCCGCGCGCGCCAATCCCTGATCTCAGCCCATCCGAGAAGTTGCAGACCTCATTGAACTGCTTCCGGAAACGCTTGTCCGTAGGATCTCCCCATCGGAAGCATTGGCCGAACTTGTCATCCTCTGATCGCCAAGCAGAACAGTAGAGACAGATCTTCTCAGCTTCAGGCATAGCCGATCACCGATACGGGAGACGACCATGCGGCACATTGATGCGGCACATGACTGTGACATCCTCTTGAGCTGAGAGGTGAGGCACATCCATGTTGCACATCTCGACTCGACGCATGGCTGCTCCCTGTCTTCAGGTATGGGTTCTCCGGACGTCTTTACGCTGCGTGCGAGACAGCGCAGATGAGCCATCGAATCTTCCCATATTTAAGACCTGCTAGCGCGCGCTACAAGTAGCATCTATTCTGACGAAAGATATGTTGAACATGACTGGAAGGCCTTCAGATCAGAGTGACGAGCTTTCCGTCCTTGAAGTCCTCAAACGGGACACTTCTCCAATACTCCCTATCCAACCATCTTGCGAAGAACCTGAGCCAAGGATCATCGCGCCTATCGTTGTAGATCATGGCGAAGGGGGCAACCCCGAGCTTCAAGAGACTATGAGCCCTATAGACGTCCTGCTCGTGGCTCGTGTTATAGCCGATCAGTATGTAGACGACAACATAAGTCGGCAACACGTACCCGAGTAGCATCTTGAGCCCATTCATGACCTGCTCCTCACTCTCCATCAAGTCCCAAGCGAAGTGAAGACTTCTACGGGTGAAGTGGAGATTCCACCACTTGACGTCAGCAAGGAGAGAAGCCATGCCCTCATCCATGAAGCGGAGATCCAAGCCCTGATTGAAGTTCACCTTCAACCCAGAGTCCCGAAGATACTGCAGCTTCAGAGCTGCCTTCCTAGACGCTAGGAGATTATTGTCGAGCAACACGATCTTCCTGAACCTGTCGTCTACGAACTCCTCGAAGGGACTGTTCTCCCGCAGCGCACCTTCCATCTTGGGCACCACACAGAAGGAGCATCCCCTGACGCAGCCCCGGGTCGTGAAGCCGAGACTATAGTCGATTCCGTAGAGATCGTAGTCAGGCCGAGTGTGCTCGACCTCATCCGGCAGAGGATCTCCATTCATGGCGTAGCCACCCACCTTGACTTCGACCCCAAAGACGTCACGATACAGGCTGAGGCCCTGCAGGAAACGCCTCTTACTCGAACTGAAGATGCAGCTTCCATAGATCCTGTCAGGGTTAGGCATCGTGAAGGCCACGGTGTCTCCCCGAGCCTTATGGTAGCCACTCCACTTCATCAATGCCAGATTCGCTATCCGCGCATGAGGATCATCCACAAGCATGACACGCATCATTCACGCCTCGCAGCCGAGTGCTCCCTCTTCTCAATCCTGTGAAACGTCCAGTAGAGAAGCCAGAGAAAGCTCATCACCCAGAGATCGTAGCCGAGAAACAGGTGCTCAGGATAGATCTTCCAGACATAGTAGCCATCCGCTATGATGATCGAGACGAAGACTAGGCGACTGAACCTGTGCTCAAGCCAACCAGAACCGAAGGCGACTCGATAGTGAAGATTCCTCAGCCACTCATGGAAGCTACGCAAGCCCACGCCTCAGAAGATGACCATTGTGTACTGACAGCTCGCAATGACCTTCGAGACAACGTACTCATCTTCCTTGTCCCGGATAGCGTCCCTGTGGGGCCTAGCATCAGCGGCCACCACGGGATCGAAGCCTCTAGCCCGCAGATAGTCAGCCATGTGTCTAGCCTTCGCCTCATTCCTAGGATCATGACTCAGATAGATCCTCTTCACACCCTCAGCCTTGAGACGCTTTATAGTAGCCGCGAAGCTCTCATCTCGATCCATACGTCTACCCCACACAGAGCGTCGGGTCATGACTTGACCCGTTTGCTCCGGGGTCTGGCAGGCTTCTTCTCCTCGTCGCCCTTGATCTCCTCACTGCTCTTCCTCTCGTCTGACCCGGCCTGCACGCGCGCGGCTTTGTCGTGGCCGAGTATGCGAACACTGTAGGGCTCACTCGGGGGCAGACCTTCCATCTTTCTCCACACCGCCCAGAAGTCAGCTATGAAGAGCTTCACCATCTTCCTACGCGCCCTGTAGTCGATATGCTTCAAACATGGACAGGCCTTGGCCTTCGTGTTCGTCCTCTGAGCCCTTCCTTCCATCCGCTTCAGGCATGGAAGATACTTGGGGCACCTCTCAGGGTGAACGCTCTCATCCGGGTCTAAGACGCCGAACTTGGCCGCTTCCTCGACCTTCACAACATCATAGTAGGGTCGATAGAGCGGCGTCCTCTGCTTGATGAAGCTATCAGCGATCTTCCAACACAGGACGCGCGCCCTCGGATTGAAGCCGAGCTTAGCACCCTTAACCCTCTTAGGAGCCTCACCCTCAACGACGTGTAGCCCCGCATATTTCCAGAAGCTACTCGGATGCGGCGCCTTATACGGGTCGAAGAAGCTCACCAACCCACCCGCTAGAATGGGCCCGATGCCCTTCACGTTACGAAGATAATCCCTCACAATGGCGAGAGGCTCAACCTCGTCCCTGATGTGGTCACGGATCTGCTTCTCCAGTTGCGCTAGGATACTCGGGTTGATCTGACAGGCCGCCACATACTCCTTGACCAGCTTCTTCCGATCCTCAATGGGAAACGCCTCAAGCAAGAACTTCTTAAGTTCCTTGGGCCCTTCCGGGGGCACACCGAACTTCCTGATGTACTCGATCCTGCCCCACACCTGCCTGAGACGATTGAAGCTCCGTATCCTAACGTCCTGCACATCATAGTAGATCTCCACAAGCGTCCGGATACTATCCTTCCTCTCAACGGAGAGTTTCGACAGATCCCTGTCACTGTTGATGCTCATCTTTCATCTTACCTCGTTTGTTTTCTTTGGTTCTCTCTCATGGTTGGCTGTGCGACCATCCACGATCCCTGATACGCTAAACCTTACTGGGTTTCTTCCGCCCCTTGGCTCGCTCGCTCGGAATGGGTTTCTGGCCGAGTCTGGCTCGCTTGTCTAGATTGGGTTTCTACGGAGAAGTGGCTCGCTCTCTTGCTTTGGGATTCTGACTGTCATTGGCTCGCTTCTTCACCATGGATTTCTATCAAGGTATGGCTCGCTAAAGTGCTCTGGGTTGCTTCTACCTTGTGGCTCGCTCTTATTCTATGGGTTTCTGAGCGGAACTGGCTCGCTTCCACAACACGGGTTTCTAAGAAGAAGTGGCTCGCTCTCATGGCATGGGTTTCTGGCGCTTCGTGGCTCGCTTGGGAATGATGGATCTCTATCCCTAAGTGGCTCGCTTGCAGAACATGGGTTTCTAGAAGTCATTGGCTCGCTCCCTTTCGATGGTTTTCTGCGGTTCTGTGGCTCGCTATGGACGATGGATCACTTTGTTCCAATGGCTCACTCTTTCGTAGTGGGTTTCTCTCTTAAGTTGGCTCGCTCTCGAAGAAGGGGTTTCTGACTTTTCATGACTCGCTCACGACGTGTGGGTTTCTAACGTGCGATGGCTCGCTTGCTCTTATTGGGTTTCTAGAGCACTATGGCTCGCTCGCTTCTATTGGTGTTCTGGTAGGAATTGGCTCGCTTCTGAAGATTGGGCTTCTTGCCTTCTGTGACTCGCTGCTTTCTTATGGGGTTCTCTCATTCTCTAGCTCACTCGGAAGGTATGGGTTTCTCAAGCTAGTCGGCTCGCTCATTTCGCTTGGGGTTCTGCTACCTAATGGCTCGCTATCATTCATTGGGGCTCTTTGATGGTTTGGCTCGCTCGGGATTCCCGGGTTTCTCAGGGCCTTGGGCTCGCTCTTGCGGAGTGGATTCCTGAAAGTCTGTGACTCGCTCATCTGGAATGGGTTTCTGGCTGAGTGTGGCTCGCTACCTTCTTTCGGGTTTCTTGCAGCAGATGGCTCGCTCTCGGTAATTGGGTTTCTGTAATAGTTTGGCGACGATGTGCTTGGAATCATGGACTGTACCGCACAGCAGAACCGGAGTCTGCTCACCCGTTATATAAGCCGACTGAAAGACACGACTAGAAGACAATCATGAGAGAATCATTCTACGCGCACTGCCAAGGAGACGCCTCACGGCATGACGCCACCACGCTCAGACCCGTAATAAGCTCCCCTCTTCTTCACCTGTGACGATTCCCATTCATGGAGCTTCTTACCCAAGGAGTATCCCTTCCTTTCTTCCAAGAATTTGAAAGTGATGACATCATACTCGTCTCCCCCGATGGTCCCGGGATCTCCGAACCATTCCCGCAACTCAGACGAGTCCTTGAAGCCATCCCTATGAGCGAAAGCATCATCAAAGGCAAACTCAGAATATTTCTTCCTCTCGATGCTAGTAATCACCGCATATCCGATAAGGTGGACAGGTTTCAGGTTCTCAGGAGTCCTCTGTTTCCAATAGAGAGTCACTAATCCAGTCGTGAGCGGACGCTTCCTTGGCTCCCTACACGTCTGGGTCTTCATGCCCCTCAAGATCTGCTCCCAGAATGGACCCCGACTCGGCTCACCACTGAACGAGAGAGCAGGCAAACTCAGATCACCCGGCTCTCCACTGTCGTCTGCTTCTTCTTCCGAGCCATGGGACTATGCAGACTCGTCCTCGTTGTGGCCTTTGTCTCCCTCTTCCCATGTTTCTCTGCTCTATGCCTCTCCACCCACTCATCATGTATGATCATGGCTATTTCAGACCCCGGCGCCCCAAGGCAGAAAGCTGAGAGTGGAAAGCCTCTCTCTCCCCCTCTTCATGCAGCCACACTCATACTCGACCCTGCTCGTAGCCTTATTGAATCTCCAAGCCAAGTGACCATCATCAATCGAGAACAGGAAGCGATACTCAGGAGTCTCGTAGCCTCTCGTAGTGCGAGTCCTGATGATGGGCTCCAAGCCCCTATGCTCAGCTAGAAACTTCTCCTCATCTCCTTCTATCTCTTTTTCCCACACAACACATCACCTGTCGTCTACTTGAGCCAACCACTCCAACTCCTGAAAAGAGGAAGCAACGCAAAGATGATCACAAGGATGACGATCATCAACACTACGGCCAAGCCGAGCAAGACAGTAAGCCACGAGAACCCTCTTCTACCCAACATACCAGAGTCTCTCAGGCTTCTCTAGATCAGCACCCTTCTTAACCTCACGCTCCAGAGGAGAGGCTTTCTCCATCACATCAACCCACCTATCGAGCAGGATCTCCACGCGCTCCCCCCAACTCGGCTGACTCGCAATGACCTCAATCTTGTCAGGATGACTTCTGTCACCAACCTTGATCGTGATCCCGTTACTCTTCTGGAAGTAGTCAATGGTCGCCTTCGGCAACCGCATCCCCATATCGAACAAGTAGTGAGCCCCATGAAACCGTAGAAGACCATCAGGCGCAAGCGTCACCATCCTCTCAAAGAGCCCCTGATCCTCAATTAACCCCGTCCACATGAAGGCATGAGCCAAGAGCTGCTTCACCTTCCACACAGTCGCAGGCTTCCGAACATACACATTGACTCTACCTGTCAGGAACAGTTCGAGACGACCCAACCGATCCTTCCATAGAATCCACCTGTTCCGAGCCCTAGTCTTCTGCCACCTACTCCCATACGGAAACATCTCCGGATAACGCCACACAGTCTCAGCCGGAATAGAGCCGATAGCTAACGTCTCAGCCTTCCAGTAACGATCAACCACACTCCTAGGAACACTCGTCCAACCCTTCCACGCATGAGTCTCATCAGGAAAACATGAGGACTTTGAGCCTCGCTCATATTTCGAGTGACGTTTCCAGTTCAGCTTCAGGTTTCGGACGTAGCCACCCTGAGCTTTGCTGTCTATACTTAAAAGATGGCATATCTGGATTGGTAATAGTAACGGATTCTTGTCTAAGAGTTCCCAGACCTTTGCCTTCAAAGTAGCTCGCGAAGGCGCGTCATCTTTGTCATAGTGACGTTTGTCACTCGTTCCTCATTCCCTCGCAGGCAGAGGAATGGAAAGACAACTTGGAATATAACATTAAGCCTCTAATTTATGTGAGTTAAGGATCAATAATATGTGACATATAGACGACAAGTATAGGCATAGGTAGACGACAGAATAAGTAGAAGTTGGAGTGGAAAGAGAGGGGTGGGGGTCAGTCCTTCCTAGTTGAGAGAGCTATGGTGAGAACAGCCCCGATCACGGCGCCTATCGCAAAGGCCGAGCCTAGAACTCTCATTGGCTTGTCCTTCGTCACGTCACGAACCTTGTCGGAGAGATCGTTGACCCGTTCAACTAGCCCCTGAACAGTCGCCTTCATGGACTCAAGTGTCTCCATTATGGTCGAGAATAGAGTTGGTCTTCGGGTACTTAAGCCCCCCCTCAGCATATGATTCCTTCTCAGTGTATGATGCACACGACTCGGTTCCAATCATTCTCGCTTTCTTGAGGCTGCAGTACCCAAGGTTCGATCCTTCTAGGGTCCATCTCTTACAGAACTTGCACCAATCCAGAATGAACTTCGCCTGATCCGGCATCAATTGATCAGACCCAAGCATCAACCTCAGCGGCCATGAGGCAGCAGGCAGCCAAGCGGTCAGCACAGTTCGGCTCCCCGATCTCCTCGAAGAGATCCATTATCCAAGTAACGCTCGTGATCGTCTGAGCCCCCTGCTTGACAGCCTTCTCGATATTCTCTTTCTCTTCCTCGTGGATCTTGGCTATGGCCTCATCAATGCGCTCTTTCATCGTTTGCATCCCATTTCACCAACACCCAGAGAGCCTGCGCTACGGCAATACGGTTTATGAAGAAAAGATATGGAGTGGAAGTCTACCTTCCACCAAGGAACTGCGGCAGGATAAAGATGGCTAAGCCAGCGATGAGCACGACGGCCAAGATTATGAACAGGCCCGAGTATTTGCCCAAGCCCCTGCCGTGAGCACCGATCAACTCACTATCCGCTGCTATGGCTGCGATCTGAGCATCATCATAGCTCGAATCGACAATCGTCTTGATCTTCCTAGGGTCAAGAAGCAGCAAGGGCTGAAGAACGTCATCCGGATTCATGCTGTCCTTGTCACCCTTATACATCACGCCCTCATCCGTTCGGATATACATCTGGGCAGCCTCGTAGAGAGCCAAAGCCTCGGGGTTCAGGAGACAGATCTTACCACTGTAGCCCACGAACAGGGGCACTCCAATGCCTATCAGGATGCTTCTCTTCACGACCCAATCGCTCAGATCTAGGAAGAAGCCACTCTTCCCAATCACGCTCTGAAGAACCCTCGGAACAGTCATGAGTGGGCCATTGCCCTGCGTCGGCGCCGGTGCCACGGATGTTGATCCTGCCCCACCCTGAGCAGATGTGGCAGCCCCATCCTGATTCCCTGCAGGATCAACGCCCTCTGCTCCCGGATTAGATAAGCCCATCGCAGCCTGCTCGTCTTGAATCTGCTTCTGGATCTCCTCATTCTCAAGTTGCCTAGGGCTCGGAGTCGTCATGTCCACGAAGCGCGGAAGGATCTTGTACTTGCCATTCGGAGTGATCACAACGCCATCCCCCATCCTCTCAACTATCGTGGTAAGCTCTGACCTACCCGAGTCATGCACCACTAGAGCCAGAGGATGCTTACGCCTAGCCGCCCAGAACATGAGGCGAGCTGGAGCCGGAAGCATCTTCTTCCAGAAAAGCGGGATCGCCCAAGGCAGCGTCATCAGGCAGACCATTCCCACAAGCGGGAAGACAACATACATGAGAATATCCCCGATGTTGGTTGCCACAGCACATCATCTCCTGAACCAACCCAATAGGCCGCCACCACTCCGGGGCTGAGCACCCCCCTCAATCCGGTACGTCCGAATCTTCTCCGTGGCTAAGCGTCCTCTCCAACCATTCTTAGTGTCCTCTATCGCACCGAAGATGTAGCAACGCCAAGCATCAAACTTGGCTAGGTTCATCATCGTGGCAGGCTTCCTCACCATGAGCTGAATCCTGAGAGCCCTACTCACCTGCAGCTTCATGAGCTGAATCGTCTTCGGATCAAGGTTACTCGTCCTGAGCATACTGCTGATCATCGGGTAGAGAGGCCGGAGATCCGGGTCACTCTTCATCATGCCGATGATGTGATGGTCGTTGACGATGTAGTCAACCTGACCCAAGATATGAGCCATGTCATCCGGGGTCGGGGGCTGCATCGAGTCTCCTTGAATTGCCCTACCCCCGAGATCCTGCTCGGGCGTAAGCGAAGCGTATGGGGGATAACTCAATTCTCGTCACCTGTCAAGCGTCTGCCCCAACTACGGGCCTGCAATAGCTCCACCAAGATCCTGATGATGTAGATGATGCCGATGCCGTTGAAGAGGAAGCCGAATGTGCGCTCACCACTCGTAGCATAGGCCACGAAGAAGAGGACGCCGAAGAACATCCAAGTGCCCGCTGCGATGATGCCTGAGAAGATGCTGTTCGGACTATTCGAGACTTCATAGATGAAGCTGAAGATCAGGGCCACCATGAAGACGATAGCGAGAGCCATCGTCAACAGAAGCGAGTCAGTAGATAGGGCCGACATTATGCTTCACCCACAACACTTTCGACTACCCATATATCGCTTTACCCGCTTCGCCATTAAAGCGTTCTCAATATCCATAGCCGCCCCGACGCCTACGCAATAGCATGATGCTCAAGCCCACACCGATAGGCAATGCACATCCGAATCCCATGAGCAGGCCAACAGGGAAAGCGTTGACGCCACCACCTACTCCAATCACCATTGAGCCATACCGGATCGTAGTGGAGTTATTGTAGAAACTGTGACCTGTCAGCACATCAGACTCACTAGCATTGCCTGAGAACGTGAACGCTCCGCTAGAGGCGTTAAAGAACCACACCCAGACTGAACAGTTAGAGTAGAGCTGGAGCGTGTGCGGATTACTTGTGTTTGACCAAGCAACCCCTAGCTTCGACCCGTTGAATCCTTGGAAAGCAAAGTTATACGCGGGCAGTCCCATCAACAGCAAAGAGGTCTGATTTGCATATTGAACAGACGTTCCATTAGCCATATTTGCTGCTACTGACACGCCACCTACTGAGACGTATAATTTCCCTGAGTTATTGACTCCAGCGATATAGTATGTCGCCCAAACCGAGACTGTTATCAAAGCGAAGACCCTTACCGTATATGGTGATCCACTCTTGGCAACATACATCACAAGAACTCTGAAGTTGTTTGCTTTAAGCGCACACGTTACATAATACTCATTGAGTGTGTCTGTCGTTTCATCAACTAATGTAAGACGACCACTATACGTTCCATCGGGCTGTCTAGTTATGTAGTATATTTTCTCACTCAGACCCCAGAATATGTAGACAACCCCAGTTACCGAATCTACACTCACGATTGGAGAACATCCAGCTTGTGCAGTAGTCCCATAAGGAGACTCAACCCCAGACCATGCCGCACCAGCTTCCGTCCAATAGCGAAGCCGGATATAGTTTGAGTTGTCAAGATACACTCCCCAAACCGTGTCTCCATCGGCTGTCAGAGCGAGTTGGCTGTATCCTGCCGCTAGTGTCGTAGAGGCGAATTGTGATGGAGCACTCCACCCTGACGCCTGATTGTATCTAATCCACCATAAGCCGTTGGTGCTATCTTTCAGCCAAGCCATCCCTATACCACTTGAAGCCAAGGCGACCATGCAGTTTCCACCCGTTGTACTCGTTATTGTGACGACATTCGCAGCATTGGCAGTTCCCCAACCTACTCCCTCATTATCTGAGTAATAGGCATAAATGGTGTTACTGGCTTGCTCATAGAAGATCATCAATCTTCCAGATGAAAGACGACAGAAGCCCAATCCGTTATAGTATAATCCGGAATTGTGGACTCTGACTGACGCCGCCCAACTGATAGTCGTCCCTGAGATCGTGCCTCTTGCGAACCATATCGTGTAAGTCTCATGACCCGTTATGCAATAGATAGTTGAACCACTAATTTCAACACACAATCCTGCATTTCTACCATAGTATCCTTCACCCCATCCCATAGAACCAGCACCAGCCCATGTAATACAATCCATACTGTATCTATATTGCCATAATGCCCCATCCCAATAGAAACACCAATAGTATGTTCCATCATAGACGATCTTCCGATTGTTAGTATTATACAATGCTAATGAATCTGTTGATGTTCCAACATCGTAGCCGACAGCAGCATGAGCAGAGGGAATATTGAGTCCGTCATGAGCGAGTAGGCCTAGGAAGACCAGAAGAATGAGAAATCCTGTAGAACGCTTCGGTAAGCGCATGGAAGACGGTTATTACGTCCGGATATAAGGCTTAGCCAAGAACTGAGAAAGAAAAGAGGGAAAGATTTGGGAATGAGGCTAAGCGGTTTAAGCCTAGGCTACTCCGACGCCACCCGCTCTTGTGAGAGCCCCGACGATCAGGGCGATGATACCGACTGCAGCCGAGATTATGATGCCGACAGAGCCAAGGTTGAGGCCCGACCATGCGTTGCTGAACAACTGCGTCCTTGCTAGGTTCCCTTGTGTGCCAAGGTTCAGGCCATTCGCCACGGTCTGTAAGTTTCCGAAGACAATCAGACCTGTGAGGAGAACAGTGCCAAGAGCGATCATGGCAATTACATCGACTACGCGCATTGACTTATTCTCCGAGTACAGAGTATGGAAGGACAATTTAAAGCACTTTTCATGGGAAAACTCCTATCTGCATCATTCGTTGCTCCGAGCACAAGGTATCGTCTCGACCCCTCACCTCTGAGCATGGCTTTTCTAGTGAACCTATATAAGCAATCGAAAACACTTTTCGTGGCAGAACTAATTTGTCGGATAGAGCGTCTGAATCTGGGAACGTCACGGTTGAACGTTTGAAACTCGGTGGCAGACGCTCGAAGAACGTCACGAATGGCAGGCCTGAATCCAACATCAGGAAGATCAGCATCAGTCCAGACGGCTATCCCTCTGTGAGTATGCCCAAGGGACAGCTAGAGACTTTTCTGAAACAGCTCGGCCTAGTCCTCAATGCGGAGATCTATCTTGAGGGAGACTACAACCCGCTCCTCAAGGAGATTCGGTTCAGGGTCATGTCACCCGAAGAAGTACCAGAACGAAACCAGAGGGGCAAAGGCTGAGACTCAGCTCTTCCTTCTAGCCCTCTCTTGGATACGGTATCTATTCTCCATCCGCATCAACCGAGTATAGTAATCCGGAATCTCCTGAAGATGATGCTTCGCGATCTCCTTGGCTAGTCTCCGGCTAGAAGTATGCTCCAGTTCGACTCTGACGCCTGCCCTGAGCTGAGCCTTCTGGAAGGCAGAGTCCGGCTTGGTCTTCCTCAGACTTTGCAGAGCATATTTCAACCTGTCAACCATCTGATCACCTGAAGAGTTTCCACATCGTAACCGCAAGCGCGAAGGCTAGGATCAGGTAACTTATGTTCAGGGCGACGCCCGGAATCAGCAGGGGCAGGGCGCCACCAACGCCACCGAAGAGCCAAGCAATCACCATGACCACACGGATGTCCTCGAAGTGATTGTAGCTGGTCACACTCAGGAAGAGGACTATGAAGCCATAGAACAGATCCCCAATGTGCCAGTACCAAGGCGTCACTAGGAACCCCATGAAGTCGTTCCTGCTGAGGTAATACGCCATCACGTCCCAAGGCCACATCCTCTGATACACGAGATCCACCATGCTACTGTAGGCGGGCTCACCATGCTTGAATATCGAAGTCGTGGTCCCACCTGCATACGTGCGGTTCAGCCAGTAATAGAACGTCCACGTAGCCGCAGGCAAGCGGATCAGCAACTCCTCTTTCGTCATGAAGATCCTGCGAAGGCTCCAAGCATCCGACCCGAAGCGCTGATAGACCTCTACCTTCACCGCGCTGACGGCAAAGGTGCCGTACTCTGGGCACACCCAAGTCGCAGCGTAGAGGCCAGTCAGGTTGCTATCCAAAGTCACTATTGCACTGACAGAGCCTAGAGTCAGCTCCGAAACGTCTCCAAGCCCATCAACCGCATACACCTTCACCCCATAGCTAACAGTATTATTGGCCGCCTTGGTTCGGGTATCCATCGCGGCCACTATGGTATTCGTGGGCAAGAGCTTGTAACTCAGATTCCCAAAGATCGTATGCGTGTCAGACCGCATATACCATGTGACATTCATGCTATCAGCCGGGATGACCACTGGAATAGTGAAGTTGAGATCAGGCGGAGCCGTGGTCACGGGAGCCGTCATGGTCAGCCTACCGAAGAACAGGTCATTCGTCCCTGTCTTCTCCCAGATGACCCCTATGCTCTGGTTCCCCTCAACAGGGATGGCGTTGATCTGATTCGCGTCCGTGAGAGTCACCGTCTCCCAATCCGTGATCGTGGCCCCGACAGCATAGTCCACAAGCCAAGGCATCTTCACATACCTGAGCTTGGTCACAGCCGAATTGTAGTAGACCCCGATGAGTGCAGACTCGGTTACACTGTAGCTGAGCGTCGATGGCGAGAGCAGTGGCAGAGTACTAGCCACGACCACGGGACTGACTCCCCAGAACCCATCTGAGTAGAGTCTCTTATTGAAGATCAGGTCAGAGTCAGCTCCGTCCCACAGGCTGAAGAGACAGTACAGGTCATCCACGACGGCCACTAGGCTATGCTCCGGCTTGCTGATCGGGAACATCGAGACGTCTTCCACGGCTCCCCAACCCGCATTGTAGAGCTTCCCATAGACACGATACCCCGGTTGGTCGTTACCATAGGTAACGTACATCTTGTTTCCGGTCAGGGCCACTATGCTCGTTCTCCAATGGTAACTCGCTAGGCTGTTGTCCAGTTGATAGGGAAACCCCCCGGCAGTAAGCCAAGTCCCATCGTTGTGACTTGATTTCGTCACCCAAGGCTTAGCATCGCTCCTTCGAGTCATGGTGATCCATGGGTAGCCGCTAGTGTCCACGGCTATTACGAGATGATACGTGTGCTGTGCGAAGCCTGAGAAGCCCACGTTCTGTCTAGCCGTGAAGGTGATGATTCCCGTGGCGCCAGATGGTGTTCCCCGGATGTACCTCAGCTCGTTACTGTCTTCATCGTCGCCCGTCACATGGAAGTAGGTGCCGTCGAAGACTTCGGCGTGCTCGCTGCCGTTCAAGATGCCCTGAACGTTGAGGCCACCCGAAGTGACCGTTCTTATGATGCTCCAAGTTGAGCCCCCATCACTCGAACTCTTGTAGTTGAGAGTGTACCCGTCCTGCGTGTAGAAGACCCACCATCGCCCGACAGCATACCAGACGTGGCGGGTTGTGACGCTTTCAGCCTGATAGTTGAAAGCGTTCGTGTCCACAGTCGAGTATGCGTGGACGGCTACGATCTGAGGCGCCATGGACACGCCCACTAGGATGAAGAGACATAGGAGAATGATGAGACGACCCCTGCTGCTTTTCAACGATCTCATTGGTACGTGCTCCCCAAGCTCTTCTGTCCAATGAAGTTCAGCAGGAACCAGAACCAGACAAACGCCATCAACGCATCCCCGACGAGTATGATCGGCGCCGGGACGCCTATCTGGGATAGGAACTCGGGCAACCCGAAGAGAACCCACCTCACAGCCGGAAGCAGCAGATTCAGTGCGAGCAGTATCAGGCCCAATGTCCATGCGTAGACAAGCTGCCCCGTGAAGAGGCCCACGATTGTTCCCGCCCCGATGACGACACCCCCGATCATGAGATCAGACACGTTCAGCTTGAGGAAGAGCACCTGAATCGCAGCAGGCTCCTCATATGGGGCGAATGTGAGGCTTCCGAAGACCTCAAACTCCCTCATCAGGTAGAGGCTCACGTTCAGGCTGATGAAGAACAATATGAGGACATAGACACCCATCTTCATTAGTTCGGCTCACGCTCCTTATGGATACTCAGGGCAACTATCACCGCTATGCAGAGGGTTGTACTTATCCAGTTCCAAGGAATCGAGATGAAGCCCACATAGCTCTCGAAAGCCGCGAAGATCACACCCACCACGACCCCGACCCCGGCGTTCCAAATGCTGAAGGAAGCGAAGACAAAGAGGAGCACGAGCAGCCCCGGTAACTCGCTCACCGCAAGTGGAAATATCGTGCTTGTCCCAAATATCGTATCCAAGTCGCTGAAGGGGTTGATCTTCGGCTGAATGTGGCTGCAGACGAAAGTCCAGTAGAGAACCCCCCGGATCACATGGCTCACTTGGATCAGGACATAGTAGTCCTCTGATTCATCAGCGTCATACCAATTATAGGTCACGCTGCTGCTGCTCACGTTCGTCGAAACAATCGGCGTCGCAGAGCCCAGAGCCGCCACCATGATGTAGACCCAAGTCGTGTTCCCATAGCTATCATAGTAGGCTGCCTTGATGTTGGTGCTGTTCATCCGGGCAGCGTTCACAGTTATTCCAGCTAGACTCGTCCGGGGAAGCGGAAACATATCCTCAGTTATGCTGAGGGTCAGACTCGTCGAAGCCCCGGCCACGAAGTCCGGGTAATAAAAGACTCCGGAGTCACAGACGAGTCGCAGCTTGTAGCTGCTGCCGAAGGTCATGGTGAAGGGTAGGTCGCTGACAGTGTTGATGCTCCACCTCTCCACTATCAGGTCAGTGCCATTTACATTGATCAGGCTCTCAAGATACCCGTTCTGCACCCCCACATAGTTCTTGATGCTCACGTAGTAGGCATAGTACGGTGCGCTAGGCCAGAAGACGTAGATGTGCTCATGAGTCGTGCTGTTTGTGAGGAAGAAAGTCCGGCTTTCACTCGGGCCTAGGATGAACTTGAAGGCAATCGGCGGCAGAGAACCCGCTGTGATCGAGTAGGTTCCATTCAATATGAAGCTGATCGTCGAGTTGTCGCTCCGATACAGAGTGCAGTTGATGGCCCGGGTTGCAGGCGGCAACAGGAGCCCATTCTCATCATAGGCGCCGAAGAGATCGTAGCTGTAGGTGAGGCCCCGGGCAACAGGGATAGGAGACGGTATGGCGGCCACTGCAGCAACTATCATCAAGATGGTGAACAGTGGGAAGACCAGACGATTAAGCCGTCTTAGACCTGCCATGTCCTGACCTCGCGCTTCATGCTGTTCAGGAAGCCCCACAGCAGCCAACCAATCATCGCGAAGATCGGGTGCCAGAGAATGACCTTCTTGATCTGATCAACGACGCTACTCCAAGGAGCTGCAAAGGTATAGCTGCCCTCGATAGCAGAGATAACGGCCATCGCTGCCGTTCCTAGGGTGAACCAAGCGATAGCGTAGAGCACTATGCCTAGGAACACCATAGTCCAGACCCAGACAATCCGGATGGGCCCGGGCACACGGGGCCTGACATCAGGGATGAACATCCTAGCCTCTCCTCGCACGTTTGCCGCCACTATTCCTCTTGCTGACCTGCTGAGTCCTCGAAGCCGATGATCGAGCACCGCTACGGCCATTCCTCGTTTCTCCCCCTTTCTTACTATTGGTTCCAACAGTCCTATTTCTCACTTTAACGGGGATGGGGCTCGGCCATGGGATTCCCCGCTGAGTCCTCAACACACGCCTACCCTTCCCCGGGAATCCCAAAGCATACTCGTAGGCACTCTTGACGCTCCTGACGGGGTAACGAAACTCAGTCGCCCCGAAGAACATCTGGTTCACTACCCGTTGCCTAGCTGCCTGTCTGCTAGGCAGATCACCCTGACGTGGCGGAGTTGCAGGCCTGAACACGGGGGAACTGAAGCCGAATACACTCGGCAAGTCCATGCTTGTCCGGGTTTGAGTGTACTGTGTCGTCACCTGTCGAGTCTGCTGAGCCGTAATCCCCATAGCTACCTGAATCGTTTCCTGAGCCTGCTTCTGACTCTGAGCGGCACTGATCTCGGGAATCTGAAGAGATCTACTGATGGAGCTGACCCCGGGCTTGGGTGCTTGAGCAATGGGGAAGCTGGCCCTCACCGCGCCTAGGCCCAACATGGCTGAGGCCACCTCTCGGCCCGCTAGGGCGGACGTTCTGCTCAGCCCCGTCAAGGCAGTGGGCACGTATGGCAACGTGATGAGCCCGGGCTTGATCTCCCGAGTCAACACCCCCATCATACTCTCCAAGCCTGTGTCGTAGCCCATGATCCCGCTAGTCGTCAACGCCTTGAAGCTAGGCGGCCTAGCACTCAACGCGCTTGGAATAATATCCATTCCTATACCCCTGACTAGGCCCCTGACATCCCACATCACGGGAGTCACAACAGTCTTGGCAGCTTCCTTAGCCACCATGATCCCGGCTGTCTTGGGAGCGTTCACCAAGTCCCATACGCCCCCGATGCCCCCCCACTCTTCCAGCTTAGCCGCCAAAGCCGGGTTCGTGATCTTCATGGCTGGAACCTTTGAGAAATCAGCGAATAGGCCACCCTCGGGAACCGCCTTCATCACATCCTCGGGTAAGAGCCTCGACACAGGCAAATCCATCTCCCCGACTAGGCCATATTTTATCCCCTTGCCCGCGACCTTCTCGTAGTAATCGCTATGGCGGATCAGCCAAAGCTCCGGATCGCTACCCTTCCACTTCGGCATGACGTCCTTGATGGGCCCGATTATGGCCTCATCTAGCTTAGACGTGACGGGCTGAATGGCTTTCCCAACCCGGCTCGTGACGGGACTCAGTGCCTTCCCCAAGGCCATGCCGAGAACGTATTCCCCAACTGCGCTGCCGAGTAGGTAGGCAGGCCCCTTGGCGATTGTTTGACTCAGCTCTTCACTCTGCTTAAGCTGGCCGCCAGTCGCGCTCTCGATACCCGACCTCACAAGCCCCCCGGACAGTGTTGGCGGCAACGATGGTGTAGAGAAGCCTAGGAGCCCCCCTATGCCATAGACGAAGCTCTCAACGTCTCCGATCACGGCTGCACCGAAGGGAACAACCGTCGCGCGTAGCCCCTTCTCCAGTGGCCGAAGTGCCTCGGGGAAGTATTCAGGCGTCTCCATGATCGTCTCACTGAAGCTCTTCATCCTCTCAGGCGGATACGTGTACTCGGTAACTGTCTCCGTGACGTATTCAGGCTTGAATGTATGCTCGCTCTCCCGGAAGGCTCGGTCAAGCTCCTGTGATTCACGTCTCGCCTGAGTCTCCCGATAGTCCTTCTGCTGCTTCTCAAGCTCAGAAGCCGCTTGGACACGGAACTCGCCCTGACTCTTCTCGAAGCTGCTGCGCTCCCCCATCTCCCAATCCGCAAGATTGCGTGTGAACTCTGCGGTATCGCTCTGGATGGCCTGCCCGAAGACGTCCAAATTCTGTCGGCGCCAAGAAGCAAGATGGCTCGGAGCAATCTGGGTGCCGCTGCCACTGAAGAGAGCCATTCGCTTAAGATCGGCTTCCCCCGTCCCGAGCAACTGCTCGAAGGCCCGCCTACTCTCACTTATCCTCTGAGCCTGAGCTGCTTCGGCACTCTGCTTCGCTCCACTGATCTGAGTCTCAAACTCGGTCTTTCTCCCCTCTAATGCCTTGTCGATAGCAGACTCGATAGAATCAGGGCTCGTGGTGACAGGTGGCTGAGACGTCCTACTCTGCAGATTTTGAAACCTAACCATCTCAGGATCTTGACTCAAAGTTTCAATACTCCCAAGGATACTTTCCCATTACGTCCGGCTTCTGCGACGTCCTTCTCCACGACTTTCCGGGCATACCCATCACTATCTGTCCAGCAGAAGTCCCATGTGGCAGTTCCCCAAGATAGGTCGCCATTGCGTATCGCTTCGCCCAGAGCTGAATCGGCCTGTTCTCCTGCAGGAACTTCCTCGCGATCTCCCAAGCCGCACGCTCCTTCTCCACCTTGGCTCCCCCGAAGTAGCTGCCTTGACTGCCTGCCGGACGACCCTCATAACTTGTTCGCGCATGAATATGATGCCCCGTCTCGTGACTCGCAACTGCTAGGGTCTGAGCAATCACACCCTTCCTCTCAGCCTTTCTCCTAGGCAGCCCCATCATGATGAAGGGCTCACCCTCTTGAACAGGCCTATTATCCAGTCGCCTATAGGTGAAACCGCCCTGATAGTAGCTCCTCATCGGTGAACCATAACCCCAAATGATCCGGGGCTCAGGCACATGATAGGCCTCAGCGATGCTAGTGACCCGCTGCTGAATCCTCTTCTGAAGCGGAGTCAATATCGGAGCAGGTGGGATGTACTCGGGTTGTGGCCTACGCTGCGTCCTCTTCTCCTCTTTCCTGCCCGGCAATCTAGGCCTAGTTGGGGCTCTCTGACCCCAAGGCCGCGGATAGTCGATGCTGATCTCATCCAAACGATTCGCTGCAGTCTTCCACCTAGCATGAGGCTGAATACGGGCGAACAATGCCAAGTCAATCATGAAGGCTCGGTACGGGTCGCTTGGAAACGGCTCAACCGCACGCCTAGCATGAACCCACTGCTTATAGGCAGGACTGGATGTGATGAACTGCCGCCTCTGCGGAGCTGTTAATTTCCCGAATGTCTGTGACAAATCTCTTCTCTCCCACGTCTAGCCGTCTGGCTGACGACCTACTTCTGTCTGGCCCGCTGCATATTCAGAGCAGCGTTTGTCCGCTGCTTCAATAGCCTAGTCACCTTGACAACCCGCTTCCCCGTCTGAGTTGGGTTGTGAACCCTCTTACCAATCGGGGTAGCCACAATCTTCTCCTTCAACGTGATCGGGATGTTCTCCTTCTCCGGAACCCCTAGTTGACGGGAAAGAGCACCCTTCTTCCTAGGATCAAAGGCCTCTCTAGCCCACTTATCCACTCTCTTCGGCATCTATTCACCCCCTCTTCCTGCGGCTGATCTTGAGGCCTACAGGAAAGACAGGATTCTCGTCTCCTCTCCTGCTCCTCATGTAGTACCTCATGTAGTCTCTTTTCCCCTGCTTGTCAGTGGTCTTGAGGCCAGCTAGAGCCGGATGATCCAAGATACCTGCTGTCCTATTCCCCCTCATTCCCCCGCTGCGGAGAACAGGCGGAACATTGGAAGCAGACATAGCCTTGGATTTCCTGCCCGACACTAACCATGTCTCCTCTTCTTATGCCGAGCCTGACTCCTAGCGTCTCCGAAGTGGAGATGATAGACCGGACTGCCTGCCTGCGACGACTTCTGAGGCTTCTTCGGTGTGGACTGAGGCTTCTTGAATCCTAGGAGATCCACGTAGTGAATAGGTGGCTCCGACTGCTGCGATCTACCCCCTTTCTGCCGCTGCGGGCCCAAACCCACCACGTCCACGTAGTGAATAGGTGACTCTGACTGCTGTGACCTACTCCCCTTTTCTGGCTGTTGACCCAGACCGATCAGGTCAAGGCCACCAAAGCCCTGCATCCCGGTCTTGCCCTCTCTGACATTCTGAAGCTCCCGCTGAGCCCTGAGTATTCCCCTCTCGGCTGCCTGAGCCTTCCTCGCACCGACGTAGGCCTGCGTCTCAAGAGCCCTAAGCTCCTTCTCCTGCTGAGCCCTCTCCTGAGCGTTTCTGACCACGTTCGCACCCAATTCTTTCGCCTTCCTCATGCCGTAGCTGGCTGCACTCCTCGTGTTCGCACGCAGGTTAGCCGCCATCTGCTGAGTGAGGCTAAGTTTCTTCTTGTTTGCTTCTGAGTCCGATACCATTCTCTTTTTACCTCATCCTCATCCAAACCGGAACATTCTTGAGCTTCCAAACCTTGAAGGCCTGCTGCCTGCTCTTTGCCTCGACCTTCGCAGCATGGCCCCGAAGATCCTTGGGGAGACTGCTCAACCGTCTCTCCACGAAGTATTCGTTCTTGAAGCCTGCCCCTGTAGTATGCGGAGTCGTCCGCATCGCAACATAGTATTCTCTTCCGGGACGCCTCGTGCGCGCGCTGACAACTCTGATCCTAGGCTCCCTCACCCTCAAACTCTTGGGATACATGGGATTCAGCAGGCTATTGGACTGACCCAGAGTAACGCCGAGCTTCGTCCAATCAGCGTCCTCAAGCCCTTTCCTCGATTGTGGACTCATCCCTTACCCCTCTCAACCCTTCTTCGGATCTGCGAAACGCTCTCAACCCTTCTCACGGCCTTAGCTCCAGTCCTCATCTGTCTCTGAGTCCGGGCCAAGACAGCCCAAGTGTCCTCATCACGGACAACCGCAGTATCCCGGAGCGGCAAAGTCCTGAAACGCCTAGCAAGGCTCCGCCTAGCCTGCTCTGCAAGATGCAGCTCTCCCCGACCATAGTGGTAGATCGGGTAATATGTTCTGAACCCGGCCTTCTTCGCTAACTGCTTCGAGTAACTCATTCTCCTTTCACGTTCCTATGTAGCGATAATATCCCTTGCTGGACACTGTATATCTCGTCCTTCCATTCCGTGTGATAGCCTGAAGCGTGGCTCCCCCCGTGAAGAAGATGATGGCCCTCTGCATCGCCTCAGCCCTCTCCTTGGAAGAGAAGCTGATCGGCTTCGTCGGATTCTTCCAGTTCTCCGGATTCGCAACCCGGTGGAAGAGTCTCCCATAACGCCTCTGCTCTGGCGTCGGCCTCATATCGCTGAGGATGCTACGGTTCGGCAGGCCTCTGAGGACACCGGGCCTGCTGCTCATCATAGCGCGCGCGTTCTTCTTGAGAACCGTAACCTCGGCTTCCCTCATCAGAACCTCACCTTCAATGAGCTGACCCTGATGCTTCGAGCGATCCTCTGGATCTCCTGTGAGCTATGCAGGTTCATCCTGCGGATGCTCTCCCTCGTGCGCTTGGCCTCTGCCCTTGCCTTCTCCGGACTCTCGTAGACACCGACCAATGTCCTGCCCTTCTTGACCTGCCAAAGACCATTATTCTTCAGAAGGGCTTCCCTCATCAGAGGAGAGAGCCCCGAGAAAGCGGGATTCCTACTCAATACTGCGGGAAGCGACTGTCTCACTTTCTTTCCCAAGCCTATCTCCCCCGGGGGAAGATCCCCGACTTCTGCCTATTCACGATCCAACCCGCAAGGACTTTCGGATCAGCGAAACGGGTCGTCACGCGCGCCCCATCGTTATAGCGGACGCTCAGCCTCTTTCCATGCTGAGCCACGCTACTGACGTGGACGCCCCGCTGCCTCTGATACCGTAGGATCGGCTCAAGGTTCCGACCCTGCATGACCACTTTCCCATCCTTTATGACTTTGACCATCCTGTTATTGCCTCTCTCTAGGCTTCAGGTGAACCGTATGATACTTCATGCCCCCGGGATGCTTCGGATACTTCGCAGTCTTGACTTCCGTCACCACGACCTTCGAGCCTTTCTGCTCCCTCACCTTGTTCGCAGCGGCCTCTTGAGTTCTCGCCCAGACTCCTACAGAGCCACTCGACCTATGTCTACAAGGCAACTTCAGCTCACCCTCTCTTCCTTCTAGGTCGAACCCCTTCAAATTGGTAGAGCAGATAAGGCAACTGAGAATCCCTTGTTCGGACTATTCTAGTGAGGATCTCCCTCTTTCGCCATTTGCTCGCACTTCTCTTAGCCTGTGCCTTATTCTGGGCACGGAAATGTAGATGATAGGTCTTACCACTGAACCTTCTGGTTACTGACGGCTCTCTGGATGACACCTAGCTACCATCTCCACTTATGTTTCCGAAGTTCCCTAGCAGCCCTCACAGCAGGTGGTTTCGTCTTGAATTGCCCACCCGGAACCGTCCATGACGTTCCATTTCGGTTATTCTGTCTCACGCTGAAATGGTTCCCAATTTTCATGACGCTTATCGTTGTTCTTTTCGTTCCCATGGTTAAGATCTCCTCTTATGAGAGAGGACAGCACTCCCTTTCACACTTGCCTTCGCTATCCCCCTCAAAGTCCTCTGCGAGACAGGAATGATCTTCACTGTCCCAACTCCACTCCATCGAATACTTTCCTTCTTTGGGTCGATGTACCCCACAACTGCGTGTCCTGCCCAGAACTGCTTTGTCCGTGACTTCATCGGATTCGCCACTCGCTTCACAGGCTTGGCAGTGTAAATCTCGATGATTCTCTGACCCTTGCTAGTTGGCATCTAGGATCTCCTCTTCGGCCTCTCCATGACCCGGTACTGCCGCTGCTCAACCGGGTGCCTAGTGCTACCGACCATGAAGACCTTCTTCTGAACCCAGACACGGCTCACAGGATAGCCCGCATCCACCATACCCGTCTTGTGTCGAACAGCCCTGTCATAGCTGCCCCAAGGCGTGACAGGATAGCTCTTGCCCACGCCTATCCCTCTACCTCTGCCTCTTCTTTTCTAGGGCTGCCTGAGCACCCCGAGCCTCAGTCCCACTCCAATAGATCAGCTTGCCGCTGCCCGTCTCGTAGTGCTGAGTACCCCTCGGGCCCACGAGCCTGACCTTAGTCCTCGGGTCGAGCACGACCTTCTTCCAATCAACCTTCGGTTGGATTCTAGCCATCTAGGATCTCCTTCTTCTCGATCTCTCCAGCTCCTTCACTCTCACGATTGACCTCACCATATCCATGACCTGCCCTGTGGAGCCCCTTGGAGTAATCTCCCTGTTAGGATTATAGCCACCCCTGACGACTCTGCCTGCGACTCTGTATGGCTTCGGATACTTCGAGTATTGACCGGAGTAGAGCTTCCATCCCCCATAAGCTCCCTCAAGAACGTACTTCGTCCTACTGATCTTGTTAAGATAGTCTACTTCTTTCCTCAGATCCTTGGCGGATACTCTTGTCAACTTTCAGTTACCCCCTCTTACCCGTAGCGCGCGCTAGGCATCTAGGATCTACCCCTACCCCTCTTCGAGAGGATGAGCCAAGCTCCCCTCTGCCTAGACCCGAGTTGAGTGACAACCGCTCGACTTCCCCTCTCCCTTATCTGACGGGCCCTCTTCTCTGCGTCGTCCCTCTTTGACCAAGCATAGGGCAACCTCTTATGAGGATAGTCTACGCTTGTGGCTCGCTTCGATGCTGGCGGCCAACCCATCTTCCTTGTCGTCTCACGTCTCCCCCTAGTACATCCTGTTGTTTGAGGCGATGTGATAGGGGAAGACGACCTTGCCCTTGCCTCTGCTTGGTCCCGTCCTCACGATGATCGCGTTGGCGTCGTTCGGCCAAGCCTTCCTCAATGCTTGAGCTTGCTTGAGTGAACGAGCCGGATCAATGGCCTTGTAGCCCCTTGGCAGCCTCGCGTAGACTCTGCTCACAGGCTTACTTCTCTGTCTAGTTGGCGGCAATTTCTAACACTTGTTAGAAATGTCCGATGCTACAATTTATAAGACTTCTCATGGGAAAAGTATCCACTGACCAGAAGATGAGCAGAGGCAGCCGCGCAACGATGAAGGGAATCTCCTTCAACTACCTGAGATTCCTCTGGAACGGCATCGCAGCAGTACGACGCGCGCAGCTTGAGGGACAGAACGGCTCAGCCCTCGAAATGGCCGCAACCCTCATCATCTATCTCCCCCGGGAGATCAAGAAAGACTTCCAGAAGAAGGCTGACAAGATAATAACCGACATCGGCCAGATCCGAAACGGCAGCTTCCAGAACATCGCACAGGAAACCAACCCATTCATGAAGGCACTAGCCAAGAGAAGAGCAATAGAGTCCTACGCAGGCCAAGCACTCCCCAAGTTCCTGAGCGAATTGACCACGAGTCTAGACGACCATGGCTACTACCTCAGCGCGAAGACGTGGGAAGAGGGATGGAGTCACACCTCACAAGAGGACAGAGAACAGGACGAAGAGCTAACAGGCAATCTCTGACATCCCCCTAATTTTCTAGAGTTCTGCTCTATAGTTGACTTTCCTAAGCGTTATGGGTTACTCTGTCGTCTACTAGAGAGCAAGGCGACAGACAAATGGAAAGGAAAGTCGATATTTTCTGGGCATACAACCTCTACATGGAAGAATACAAGCTCTCCTCATCCAAGGCTGCGATCATTGCAGCAGCCTTCACGAGAGCCGAAATGATGACGTGGTACTAGATGGCCGACTACCTGCGGAACAAGGAAGGCAAAGCGGTCTGTGCTCTGAGTGGCCGCCCCTGCATGATCACCCACGGCAATATTCCCGAAGAATGGGAAGGCTGCGAGTGCAACTGCGATCTTCCGATAGAAGCCGAATGTGAACGTCGAGCAGAGATGGCAACAGGTGGGGGCTACTACAATGAATAGCTACACAGTATGGTACGCCAAGCACCCGACCTTCGACGAGAAGGCCGTTCCCACGACCCTAGGAGAACTGTTCGAGCGATTCGCCAAAGTCAAGGACATCGACGCCAAAGGCCTCGAAGACGTCTTCAGAGAGATGCAGGGAGAGAACTGGAGCCCCAATGGCGAAGCACGACCACTCATCCACCAACTAGGCCTCACCCACACAAGCATGAGCGTCGGAGATCTAGCCCAGACCGAAGCAGGAATTTTCTACGTGGTCGCAGACTGCGGATTCAACAGAATCAACGTCAAGAGGGACTGAACTTGGCGAGACAGGGCAGATGCAAAGCGTGTCACATCCGCTATGTTTGGTGGAAGAAGGGAGAGATCCGACTCGACAAGATGAACTGCCCCAACTGTGGGAAACCTCTGGAGAGAACTACACTACTCACGAAGGACAGGGTGATTGAACTAACATGACCCAAATAGCCCTAGATGAAAGTCGAAGAACAGGGGGTGAAACAGAACTATGACTCAGATACCACGAAACGCATTGATAGGCTTCAGACTCCTGTGGCAAGACATCAAGAGGATTGAACCACTCCAGTACATCGCACAGATCTCCGGAGTTGCTTTCCGATGGATGCTCCTTCCCGGACTCGCACTAGGCCTACTCTCAAACCACGGAGTATCTTTCGACATGAACACGGCCTTAGCGATCCTCACAGCGATAGGATCAACTAAGATAGCCCTGTCCCTGCTACATCCCCCGATGAAGCCTGAAGGGGGAATCGAGCTATGACAGGCCTCACACACGAGCAAGAGCGTTGGAGATCTAGCGCGGAGACTGAATCAGCATGAGCCTTAGATGTACTGCTCATAACAAGACCTGCGGCCATTACAAGCGTGGAATCTGCGAAGCACCTGAAGAATACACTTGCAGCTACAAACCATTTCGTCGCCGCAAACAATGAGGACGGAACTGCAGAGATCTAGCCGAAACATGAAGCGTCATCAGCGTGTTGGATGCCATATACGGGAAATAGAATTGTCGTCTATAGTTGATGTTCCTAAGCGATAATTCCCCTGTCGTCTACTATCCGGGTAAGTGAATGGGATGACCGTCCAAATGGAAACTCCGATAGAGAAGGTCAAGTTCGCAGTCCGACACAAGGACAACCTCAGCCAAGAAAGCGTCAAGAACACACTACGGGAGATGGGCTGCCGAGTCACCTTCGTCAATTGGACTAACGGCATCACCGTAGCAGAGGCACCCCGAGAAGTCGCAGAGAAGGTCAAGGAATGGCTCTTCAGAGTCATGATCGCCTATGACGGCAAGAAGTACAAGGCCGGAAGAGATCCGACACAGAACAAGGTCAAACGCATGGAAGCATCCCCCGAGACATTCTACACGCCAACCATGAGCGGCACACCGATGGAAGTCACCGAGAAGCACCTGTGGAAGTGCATGAGCCCGGGCTGTGGACGGGTCTGGAGATTCAGACGAGACGCACAGACCTGCCAGCACAAGGACGAGATCGAGCGCATGGTCAGCACATGGGTAGCCCCACAGAGCCCGAGAGAACAGGGATACTTCGCAAGAGTCCCGAAGACCTTCAAGTGCATAAGACGGGAAGAGGTCAAGCAAGCATGACTGAAGAGATCCTCGGCTTCTCTTGGTACTTCGAGAACATCAGCATCTACGGGTCAGCCCAAGACCTCATCTCAATGCTCAACAACCGGAAAGCCAAGCACTACGGAGAGTTTCTGGGCGTAGTCTACGGGATGATCCCCTACGACCCCTACCGTGTCGTCTATCAGTGGATCAATGACACCCCTGCCTTCAAGCAACGTGAGGCTCTCCGCAGCATGAGAAAGAAAGCCCACATGACCCTGCTACAATGGAAAGAGCACCTGAAGGGGAAGCTAGTAATCAAGAACGGGAAGACCCGAAGAGTCAAAGTTCAGAAGAGGTTGACGTAGAATAATGGACACCGTACACAAGCCGAAGCCTCAACGATGGTTCAAAGTAGCCTGCGAGTGCGGTTGGTCAAGCAGCACTTGGAGAGCCGACTCAGCGGGCATGAGCAGCGCATGGGAAGAGTACCGACTACACAGAGATCAAGAGAGGAAGCAGGAATGAATCTACGAGACAGATGGAACAGATGGCTAGAGGGACTGGCGTACCCCTACTATGAAGAAATGCGATTGAGGAAGCGCGAACTGGCTGTCAAGATCAAAGCCATCGAAACCATGCTGAGAGAGGAGAAGGATGGATAAACGCCCGCGCATCGTGAGATGCTCAAACTGCGGAAGAGACTACGAGAAGACTTACCGCTACACGAGCTGTCCAACCTGCTATTGTCCCACATCCACGCCCCGTCCAGAGAAACATAAAGAAGAGGAAGAATGGGAGTCAATCAGCTCAATCTTCCGAAGAGTGAGGAGAACGTTATGAATATGATCTGGAAGACTGCTTTCCTCACAGTCATAACGGGATCAGTAGCAGACGTCTCGTCAACATGGTACGTGCTCCGAGTTTTAGGTGGATCTGAGGCAAACCCATTCGCTGCAGGTTACGTTCTGACTCCTCTACATCCCCTCATCGAAGTTGCTTGGATACTGACCATGTGGGCTCTACCCTATGCCCTCTACCGATTTCGCAAGGTGCTAATGCCAACCGTGGCCGCTCCGATAGCCTGCGGAATCTTTCGCGCAGCGATAGGGATCAGGAATATCCTTCTGAACCTCTAGCGCGCGTTACAAGTCCTCGTTCTTGTCGGCCTCAAGATTCTTGATCACGTCTTCGAGTTCGTTATATCGCTCTGGAGCCCCGGCCATCTTGTAGGCGTCTTCCTGAGCCTGAGCAGCCTCTCCCGCTCCAAGGGTCTTCGTCAGCTTCTTGACCTCAGTCCTCATCAGCCGCAGGGCCACATCAAGATACTGATCGCTGATCGGCTTATACCAACTATAGAAGTCATCGGGCAGGATCGCATTGAAGTGGTCGATCCATCTCGTGTAGACTCCCCCGGGGTGCCCATCAGGGTACTTCCATCTCTCGTAGACCTTGGCTGCCCTAGGCCTATCCATTGGCCGATCCTTCGTCCGCTCGTCACGCCTGATCCTTCCCAAGTACATACTTGGGAGACTCACCAACACCTTGCTGCTGATCAAGTCCTGATCCGGAGTCGTCAAGCATAGACACGTTATCTGCCTACCTGCCAACTGTATGTATCTGGACACGCTCTTGACGAAGGGTAAGTACCAGTCAAGGGCGAAGAGCCAGTATCCTGCATCATCCCAGATGACTAGGCAGACTTTCTCCTCGATGTGGAGCACAAGGTTCAGGAAGTCTACAGGACGGAACACGATATACTTCTTCAGGCTCTCGTAGTCGGCCTTGGCACAGTAGAGCATATCACCGTCCTTGTCCCATTCTCCTAGGGCTTCAGCCCCGCTCTGGCTCACGTAGCTGCTCTTGCCTATCCGTTGCTTCCCCTCAACTATGATCGACATGAAGCCGTCATACTTGTACTCTCTCCTCATCCTTTCTCCGAATCTCAGCGGTGGCTTACGCTCTACAAGGCTTTCCATTCCTGAACACCCTAAGTTATATTTAGGTAGATTATAGCAGTAAGATAAAAGCAGAACGGGCTCTATTCTCTCCATTTCCTTAAGGGTTTAAGAGTCTATGGAAACTCTTAAATTTAATACCGTCTCTTGAGTTTTTGTTTTTCTCTCGGGGGAATTAGTAGACGACAGTACAAGACGTTCCGGATCTGATGGACTTCAGGGACTTTGTGGATAACCGCATACGCAGAAAGCGGGATGAGATACTAATCAAGCTGGCCTACCTGACGGCAGCCCGGGTATCCGAGATCACGACAAAGGTTACGCCATGGGATGAACAACACAAACGGACTCAGCCCTATGGACTCTGGATGAAGACAAACCTGCCAGACATGGAAGACTTCACGCACACTGTTTTCAGGAACGGGGAACCTAGGCTCCGCACCGAGAAAGTGCTCACGATCACAATGGCCTGTGCCAAGCGGAAGCGCAAGGGCTCGAAGAAGGACCCGGATCGCAAAGTCTACAAGGTGATTGCCTTGCCCACGACTCAGGCCTATGAACCTTGGACGATTGATCTCCTCAAATGGTGGAACGTCACAAGGAAATTCAGCTTTGACATGACGGGGGCTAGGCTCTGGCAGATTGTTCGCGAGAACCTTGGCGACTTGGATCCACAGATTCACCCCCACAGTCTCAGGCACTATCGAGTCAATCACCTAGTCTACGAATATGGCATCGACCCCCATATCGAGTTGCCATTCATCACGGGATGGACATTCGGGAACCCCTTCGGCCAAGGAAGATCATCCGCTGCAGAGATGCTCAACATCTACCTGCATGGAGCGTGGCAGAAATACTTCCCCAAGTTGCTGAAGCCGATGAGCTACCACGCCATCCGGCCTCTCGAACTGGAGAAGGAGCCCCAAGTCGATCCGGCACTCATGAAGGCTCTGCAAGAGGCCTCGACAAAGAGAGAGCCGACACCCGACCTCTTCGCCCTAGAGCGAGAACGTGCCAAGGAACCAGACGATGAGGACTACCATTGAGCAGCACCGAAGGCAGAGTCATTCCCTACGACTCAGAGAAGTTTCCATTCGACAGAGCCACGATGAAGGATCTCTCCGTCAAGGTCTACTGCAAGACCTGTGGACTCAGCTTCCTACAGACGACAGGGGAAAAGTATTGGAGACTCAGCACACAGCTACATGATCCCTCTCGACCCGACAAATGGTTCATCGAGACAGGGATTCACTACTCCGAGCACCCCGATCATCAGATCGTCATGGATTGGGGAGCTAAGACAGAGGACGTCACCCTGACGTGGAAGAACAAGTTCCAGCTTGACGACACTATACCTCGAATTGCCCTTCCACACTTCCTTGAACACAAGCAGATGACTGCGGGTCAGCCACTTTGACGCTGAAGATCTTGGCAAGATCCCGCAGCTCAGTCTCCGTGGCTAAAACAGCAATATGGACATGGCCGCTCTGATAGTGCTCCGGACGTGGACGCCAAACCTTGACCTCAATGCCCCTGAGCTGGAGCAGCTTCATCTCTCGGAACGCGCGCCATAGACTGTTCGGATCTGTCCAACAGCCCCAAAGACGCCACCTACGAGTCTCTTGGTGTGAGACTAATCCATAGAGCAGGGTTTCCATTGTCGTCTACAATTGTAGACGACAGACCAATATAAGTTTGCTTAACAATTCAATTGACACACTACTCGATTCCATTGGACTCAATCCAGACTCAGTCTAGACTCAGTCCAGAAGCCTACATATTGTGGCGTCATAATAGCAAAGTGGATTATGGCGTCATATTCTGCTTGCATCGACGCACGCCAAGTGATGCAGGGGCCTACTCTTCTGGTTGCTGCATCTCCAGAACCGTTGTCCGACCCTGATCGGCTTACCACAGATCTCGCAGATTGTGGAGACATGGTACTTCCTCATCTGTATGCGAGCCGTCTTCGTCATGAGGAAGGAAGGCATAGCCTCACCCTAGGAAGCTGGACAGGGGCTTGGTTTCAACTGTCTTGGGCTCAACCCGCTTGACACCATACGGGTTCGAGAGCTGATAGTCGATAGTTCTCTCGTCAATGTCTCTCCACTCATTCACGTAGCCCTTGACGTAGCACCTGACCGTGGCTTGAAACTCCACGCAGTCACCCGGCTTCAACTCGCCTACTTCCCTGAACCTCTTCCTCTGAGTCAGCCAAACATGATCGGCCACGACCCTGCCCGTCCGGACGTCTCTAATATTCTGCAGCAGCACAGTCTTCTCCATGTCCTTCCAACCCCACTTATGACCGTACCTACGGAAGACCCCGGAGAACGCTCTCCTGTGACCCCTCAGCTCAGCGAGTCTCTCCCTCACCAACTAGACCACCACATAATAGCTGTCCGCGACGACCCAGATGATGAGCGTGAACAGCATCAGCGTCAACGCCAAGACTGAAGAGATCTTCCAGATCTCCCGCTCCCTGCGAGACGACCTAGCATAATGCTCCACGATCAGCATCGTGAGGGGAATAGTCGTGTACTGGACGAACCTATCAGCCCAAGGCAGAATCATTGGGACTAGGCTGAACACCATGAGAGCGGCCACGTCAGCAAGCTGAGTCGAGCCAAGGCCATCCACCCGCTTCCGATAGACGTTCCAAGCCAGTATCGGGAACCCCAATGCGATTAGACGCTGATACCCGAGAATGAAGAAGAGCGGATTCGACCAGAACTGAATCTCCTGCAGGTTCTCCATCCTACCCGTCATCAAGGCCAAGCTGTCAAGGAAGTAGTACGACGAATACAGGATGACTACCAGACTCCCCATGCAGACGTAGAGCCAAGGCCTGTAGTGCTTCTTCATCACGTCATAGACGAAGAGCCCCGAGAGGATCAGGATCGACACAGTCCCATGATTGAAGACTAAGAGGACGCTGAGAACTACGAATTGGGCGACCCTGTTCCTCAAGGCGAAGAGCACGATGAGGGGCAGCAGGATCATGTCGAGACTCTGCGGAGCAACCTGCATACTCCGATCCACGAAGGCATAACTGCCCAATACAAGGGCACCAGAAAGTAGACCAAAGACCCTACCCTTCCAGACCCAGAAGAAGTAACTCATGGAAGCCACCGCAGAGGGCAACAGAACGACCTGCAGAATCCTGCCGAAGAGGATCTCCTGACCAAGCCAAACACTAGGCACTAGGATGAAATGGAAGAGCGGGGGATACGGCATCCCATTCAAAGCCACGGCACGCATCCAACCATTCTCCCCACGAGCCCAAGCCCGAGCAATATCAAGATGGAACCAATAGTCAGCACCAACCGGACGATCATAAGCAAGCGTCAACAGGACAGTGAAGACGAGAGCAGCGAAGACAGGACTCAGATAGAGCAGGCTACTCAGTCTCTCCCTATCGAACATCTGCTCCAACATCTCCCAGAAGCGATTCAACAGGATCAAGATCATCGGCAAATATAGCGTAACACTCAGCCGAGATTCCCATACATAGATCACGCGTGAGACGACGATACTTGGCAACCGACTCGTATGGCAACCAACCCACAGCGTACCATTCAG
>Ga0315284_10000402_pt1 | contig 59174 bp, 61 predicted proteins | sample YL17G09_16_MG_FD_203696 | JGI IMG/M metagenome (GOLD analysis project Ga0315284, IMG submission 203696) | Sediment microbial communities from Yellowstone Lake, YNP, Wyoming, USA - YL17G09_16 | ecosystem: Environmental > Aquatic > Freshwater > Lake > Sediment | place: USA: Wyoming | collected...
TAGGTCCAGTAGGTCCAGTAGGTCCAGTAGGTCCAGTAGGTCCAGTAGGTCCAGTAGGTCCAGTAGGTCCAGTAGGTCCAGTAGGTCCAGTAGGTCCAGTAGGTCCAGTAGGTCCAGTTGGTCCAGTTGGTCCAGTTGGTCCAGTTGGTCCAGTTGGTCCAGTTGGTCCAGTTGGTCCAGTAGGTCCAGTTGGTCCAGTTGGTCCAGTTGGTCCAGTTGGTCCAGTTGGTCCAGTTGGTCCAGTTGGTCCAGTTGGTCCAGTTGGTCCAGTAGGTCCAGTAGGTCCAGTAGGTCCAGTAGGTCCAGTTGGTCCAGTTGGTCCAGTAGGTCCAGTAGGTCCAGTTGGTCCAGTTGGTCCAGTTGGTCCAGTTGGTCCAGTTGGTCCAGTAGGTCCAGTAGGTCCAGTAGGTCCAGTAGGTCCAGTAGGTCCAGTTTCTCCTGTTGGTCCAGTAGGTCCAGTTGGTCCAGTTAGTCCAGTTGGTCCAGTTGGTCCAGTTGGTCCAGTTGGTCCAGTAGGTCCAGTAGGTCCAGTTGGTCCAGTTGGTCCAGTTGGTCCAGTTGATCCAGTAGGTCCTGTAGGTCCTGTAGGTCCAGTAGGTCCAGTAGGTCCTGTAGGTCCAGTTGGTCCAGTTGGTCCTGTTGGTCCAGTTGATCCAGTAGGTCCAGTTGATCCAGTAGGTCCAGTTGGTCCAGTAGGTCCAGTTGGTCCAGTAGGTCCAGTTGATCCAGTAGGTCCAGTTGGTCCAGTAGGTCCAGTAGGTCCAGTTGGTCCAGTAGGTCCAGTTGATCCAGTTGGTCCTGTTGGTCCAGTTTCTCCAGTTGATCCTGTAGGTCCAGTTTCTCCAGTTTCTCCAGTTTCTCCAGTAGGTCCAGTAGGTCCAGTAGGTCCAGTAGGTCCGGAATTAATAACAGCAACTATACTCCAACTAAATCCATCCCATTCCCAAAATGTATTTGTATTTATATCAAAAAAAGAATCACCAATAACAAGTCCTGCTGGTGGTAATACAATACCAAAAGATAATTTAGGAGATTCAAGACGAATATTCACACTACCAGGCGCTGTATATAATCTTAAACGTTGTGAAAAAAATCTAATTATTCCCTGAAAAATAAGATTTTGTGGAGTATTTGTCCAAATTATACTATCCGGATCTACTCCTAATTCAACAGTAAACAAATCAGTTCCAATAAGTGATCCTGTTGGACCAGTTGATCCTGTTGGACCAGTTGATCCTGTTGGACCAGTTGATCCTGTTGGACCACTTGGACCTATATTTCCAGTTGGACCTATTATGCATGACGGAAAACATTGATAACATGAACAATATTTATTATTTTTTTTCTTACACCCCATTTTATATAAAAGCTTTAATTTTTTTATCAGTAGTATCAAAATTAATATTTTATAAATATTAATTTATTATTTTAGATAATCAGCATCAAGTTCTCCATCCTCTTGTTTTTCACCATTTATATACAGATAGATTTAAAATTAATATTGATAACTGTAAAATTCTTAAATAATTCTTAAATAATTATATATTTTAAGTATTTGTTATATGAGACTTAGACATTCATTAATATAATGAATGTAATAAGAATTAGGCAATTTATATAAAATTATAAACTACCATCTTTTTTGATTACAATATCTTTGATTTTTCATCCATTGACTTTATTTTAAATTAATATTTTAAATATTAATTTATTATTTTATCCTTTTACATAATCAGCATCAAGTTCTCCATCTTTTTGTTTTATTCCTTTAATATACCATTCTAATTTTCCATCATAATATATTATGGCAGGTTTATTATTATCACGATGTAATTTATTATTTTGATACCATTCTTGTCTTCCATTACTATATATTAATGCAGGTTGATCATTATCACGATGTAAATTACCATTTTGATACCATTCTTGTGATCCTTCACTATATATTAATGCAGGTTGATCATTATCACGATGATAATGACCATTTTGACACCAATATTTTTTTCCATCACTTTTTATTGCGGAAGGTTGATCATTATCACGATGTGGTTGACCATTTTTGTACCATTTTTGTGTTCCATCACTATGTATTACAGCAGGTAGATCATTATCACGATGTAATCCATTATTTTGAAACCATTTTTGTGTTCCATCACTTTCTATTATGGCAGGTTGATTATTATCACGATGTATTTCACCATTTTGATACCAATATTGTGTTCCATTGAAACATATTACTGCGGGTAAATCATTATCTCGATGACATTTACCATTTTGATACCAAGATTGGGTTCCTTCATCGTCTATTACTGCGGGTAGATCATTATTACGATGTTTAAAACCATTTTGATACCATATTTCTACACCATTACACATTATTACGGCAGGTAGATCGTTATCTCTATGTAATTCACCATTTTGATACCATTTTTTTGTACCACTTTTATTAATTATTGGTTGAATTTCATCCATTGACTGAATTTAATTTTTATGTATACATAATTTTTTTAAATCAATTAATAAAATATTAATTTATCATTTTTATCCTTTTATTGAGTTTTTTTTAAGAAAAGCAATTTTGTATTTATTTTTATATTAAAAATAAATTTATTAACACTTTTTTACTAATTTATTACTTAAATACCAAAATTTTCTTCCATCAAGATAAGTTAAAGCAGGACCTTCTAATCTATGTTTTTTACCATTTAAATACCATTTTTTGGTTCCTGTAAATGTAGTAACAGCTGGTCCATCGACTCTGTGAAGTTTACCTTCAAAAAACCACTTTTCAGTTCCTTTTTCCAATTTTTTTGCAGGACCATCAATTTTATGAAGTTTATCGTTTTTAAACCACTCTTCATTAATACAATGATTCTGAATTATAGGACCGTCCATATTCAACTTTTCTGATACAATATGTCTAATATTTTCATTTAATTTTTCATTAAACCAATTTTCATCCACCGTTCGTCTAATAATGGTTTTACCGACAGCTTTATCAAGTTGACCATTTAAATATACATCTTCTTCTTTTTCAGTTAATAAAATAGAATTTTTTGTTATAGGGCTAACATTTCTATATTTCTTTGAAATATTGTTTTCGAGATTATACAATTTGTTACTCAAAGAAATTTTAATCCATTCTTCAAACTTAATACCTTTAAATGTTTTATACCAATCAGGTATATAAACTACATTGATTAATGTTTTTGATGGCAACCCTGTCCATACTTCCTTCCATTTTTCTTGGTGGTATACCGTTATTAAACCATATACATGCTTTTCTACCCAACAATGTTCTTTATTCTTTTTTATCATGGCAGGTTTTTCATCATCTTCACGATATATTTCACCATTTTGACACCAATATTTTGTTCCATCAACTCTTATTACAGCAGGTTGATCGTTATCTCGATGTAATTTACCATCTTTATACCATCTTTGATTTCCTAAATTATCAATTATTGGTTTATTTTCTTCTATTGACTGCATTTTAAATTTATACTTACAATTAAAAAAAAATCAATTAAATATTCAAAATTATTTTAAATATTTATTAACCTTTATTTTTTTTTTTACCATTTATATACCATTCTAAATTTCCCCACTTATCTATCGTTGCAAATTTATTATTGTCCCGATGTAATTCACCATTTTTCCACCATTCTTTTAATCCATCGTTATCTATTACAGCAGGTTGATCATTATTTCGATGTGGTAAACCATTTTGATACCACTCTTGTCCTCCATCATTATATATTACAGCTGGTTGATCATTATCTCGATGTAATTGACCATTTTGATACCACTCTTGTCCTCCATCATTATATAATACAGCTGGTTGATCATTATCTCGATGTAATTGACCATTTTGATACCACTTTTGTCCTCCATCATTATATATTACAGCTGGTTGATCATTATTTCGATGTAATTGACCATTATGATACCACTTTTGTCCTCCATCATTATATATTACAGCTGGTTGATCATTATTTCGATGTAATTGACCATTATGATACCACCATTTATCTCCTCTGCTATTTATTACAGCAGGTAGATTGTTATTACGATGTAGTTGATCATTTTGATACCATCTTTGTGTTTTATAATCATCAATTGTTGGTTGACTTTTTGAAAACGATAATATATTATGCCGTATTTTACCATTTTGATAACAAAATTGTGATTCATTGTCGTGTATTACTGCGAGTAAATCATTATTACAATATAATTTATCTTTTCTGCTATAAATTTCTATTGTTTGATTTTCATTCATTGGATGTATTTTATTTAAATTATACAATTTAAACTAAAATTAATTAAAAAATACATTTTAACACCTCATATATTAATGCAATTTTAACACTGAAAATTATTTAATAAAATTGTTTTAAAAAATATTACAAAGTAATAAAAAAAATGGACTCAATGGAAGAAAATATTTTACTAAATTATAAAATACCACAATATGTGCTTTTTAAAATACCAAATAAAACTACAAATAATTATTTTTATGATAAAGAAAAACCAGAATTGTTAATTTTTGGTCCAATTAAAATAAATAAACAAATTGAAACTTTAAGAATAAAAAATGATTTATTAGATGAAATAAAAGCTCCAAATATAATAGAAAGATGTGAAGTAATTTCAAAAAGATATTCTATTTTTTCACTAAAAAAACTTTTTTTTGCTGTTTATAAAAATTTAGAAAAAAGATATCCAACATCATGGAGCCAAATTGAAAATAAAAAACATTTAAAAATTGACCAGTTATATTTATCAACAGATGAAAGAATATCCTTGAATTTTAATAAAAATTTACATCAATCTCTGATAAATGTTGATTTTTTAGAATCATTAGCTTTTCTTTGGATAATTGGTTATGATGCGAATATAGTAATAAAAGAATATACATATGTTGATTATAATAATAATTTAAAAATATTAATACCTCCTACAAATTTTTATTGCGAAAATAAATCAAATGATCTATTTTTAAAAAAAAAATTTGATTTTTTTACTGAAAAACAATATATTGAAGTTTCAGAAAAATTAAAAGAAAAATTAACAATTTTATCATCCAATATTTTACTTTTGGATGTAAATTTAAAAGAAAAAATTATTGATAAATTTACACATATATTAAAATATTTCAATAAAGATATTGAAATACCATCTATATATAATTTTTGTAATCAAAAATTTTTAGAATCTGAAACTCAAAAACAAATAAAAAGTAAAGATAAGTATAATTCTGTTTTTTTAGATTTTTTAAATAATTCTTCTAAAGTCGAAAATTATTTGGTCCCTTGTGGGCTAAATAATTCTTCTTCTAAAGTCGAAAATTATATTATTAAAAATGAAATACCATCAGAATTGTCTTATAATATAGGATATACTAAATTAAAATCAACTTTTGATAATTGTATTACTTATCATGGACTTCCAGCACATATTGTAATTAATAAATTATTATTTCATATAAGAAGGGGTGAAACTAAAAGTGCAATAATTGCTGCCTCAGAAATTTACAGTATTTGTATGGTTAGAAAAAATACATTGGATTCAATATTTGGAATTCTTTTACATTTTACATATACTGAAATAACACCCATAGAAATGGAATATGTAAATACTTTCAGTTTTTTATATTATTTTTTTCACATGAAAAATGTAATTATTGATTTAAAAGATGATTTAATTACTCTTATTAGTCTTGTACAATTATTATCAGATGCACCAAAATCAAATCTGGTATTATGTTCTATGAAAGTTTATAATGATCCAAATTTAATAAAAGAAATAGGATTATCAGTCGATTTTGAATGCGAATATGAAGATCTAAAAACTTTTTACTATAAAGATTTATGGAAAAAGTTGAAATATACTGATCAAAGTGAATCTTTTTTTGAAGATGAAAATTTAACTAATTTATTGGCAAACTTTATGACTTACTTAAAAATGAAAGATTTTGAAGTTATTAGAATTTTAGGTATTATTGATAAAAAATATGGTGGCACAACTAGATTATTCGGAAACAAAAAAAAATCCGTTAACCAATACATTTGGGAATCATGCACATCAGTTCCTTTTCATAAAAATTATCATAACCTCGGTAAATCTATGTTGCCAATTTATCATTTGTGCATAAATAAATTATTAAACTTGAAAAATCATCTTTCTGATGTTAAAAATTATAGTCTAGTTATGAGCAAATTAAAAGATACATGGTCAGAATCACCATTAATAGATCAATTATTAAATTATAATTACGAAATGAACATAAGTCAATCTATGACTGATAAAAATTTAAAAGAATTTTATATCTTAAAAAATATAGATACATATTCTTACAATCATAAACTTCAAAAAATATCATTTTTAGATCTTTAAAGAATTTAAATTACATGCAAGATGAATCTTTCATGTATTAAAATATTTACTATTTACTCTTAACTCTTACAAGCTCCAATTTGTTGACCAATCATATTACAAAATACATTTGAAAAATTAGTACATCCGCTATCTCCAGGAATACATCCTAAATTCCCTTTTAATCCTTCACTTTCTTTATTCAAACCAACATTACTTTGACTCGCATCCGGCATGGTAAAATTAAATCCTGTTCCTTTATTTAAAATATCTCCATATCCACCACCACCTGTTAATTTACCACATCCACATGGAAACATATCGTCGCCAGATTCAATTGTTGCACATTGACTTTCAATGTCATTTGTACATTTATCTACGGATGACTTTTGATATTTACTATTTAAATAAGGTTTACATTCATCATCTTGATCCATTCTGGAAAACATTCCTAATATATAACATGATAATGGCATTTTAGAATAATCTGGAACTCCACTACCAGTTGGTGGCATATAAGCACCTTTAGCATCATAGTTGCCATTATATACACCTACTAAACCACCGTGAGGATCATTAGTACCGTAATAACATTTCCAATCATAATTACACCAAAAAAGCAAGTCACTATCACATTGGTGAGCTTGTTTATTGTAATGAACAAAGATAGTAATTAATATTATGGTTATAATAGTAAAAACAACAGCTACAATTATAATTGTTAAACCACCCATTTTATATATTTACTTAAATATTTTTGCCCGATTGGGTAAAATATTTTGTTTCTTGCCAACTAAATATTTCATTTTTTAATTTAATTAATATTAAATTATTTTATTGTTATTTACCTTTAATATTAAAAGCCGTTTTTTGAGGAAAGGGATACGAACATTGAATTTCCAAAAGTTTTCCAGTATCATCTCTAACATCCCTAAAAGCATAAGGCCAGCAATTATTTGGATTAATATTATTTACTGATAATCCCTTATCTATCATCAATTGACTATTAGGAATTTTATAATCATTGCCAGGGTCACCGTTACACATAATTGGTGGACAATGTACATTTTGTTTATTTTTGCAAACATTTAAAATATTATATTGTTCTATAAGCATAAATATCAACATAAAATCTAGAATTAAAAATAAACTAATTATAAAAATTAAAACAACAGTACCTTTCGAAATATCAACCATTTATATATATCAAATACCTTTAAATTGTACAAATGATTTACACAAATGTAAATGAAAAACTAAAAATTAATTAAATTAATTTTTTTTTTAAAAAATGGATTCTATTTTTGAAAGATCAATATCTGGAATTTTTCCGATTTTAAAAAGTTTATGATAATATATAGAAGTAGATATTAATGGTAAACTACCCATTCTGATACAATAATTATCATCTGCTAAATTTAATAAAAAATTATATAATTCGAAACTGTAATCGCAAAAAATACCTTTTTCGTTAAATGTTAAAACTGGTAATTTTTTCAAATGAATATTATTTACCTCGGATATAAAGTCTAATGATTTTTTTAAATGTTTAGTAACATTAATCTGAAATGAAAGATCGTCATTTTTGCTCATTAACAATGTTTCATATTCTTTTATTGGAAATTTATTTTTACCACCCTTCCATTGTCTCATATACATTCCTGCATAAAATATATTTCTAAAAATATTTCCAATTTTAATTTGTTCCTTTTCATTTGTATTTTTAAGATATGAATAAAATGAAGATATAGTTTGTGATAATGCAGATTTTAATTTATATATGTTTTCAATTTTATTTAAAAGATTGGAAACATCTGAGTGTTCATATTTATAATATTTTAAAAGAGATTGTATATTTTCAATCTCTTTATTTGAAAAACACTCAGTGTAATTATATGGTATATAAAAATTTGGATCCAAAGGATCATCTCTAAAACTTAAAGTTAATTCAGCAATGGACATTGCTTTATATTCAAAAAGTGTTCCATGTCCAATAACTACATCGGGACATGCTTCCATTACAGTTTCTAATGTCATTAAATTTTGATTTTGGGCTTTTTTTGCCATAATATCTGTCAAAATTACAAAAAACCCAACATTGTGTTTTAAATATTCAATACTTTGAATTAATGAATTGTGTCCCAAAAAAGGTATAAATATACCGGCTTCTAATAAAACATCTTCATCACTTTTATCTGAAAAATATGCTTCTCCAATAAAAGTAATAACATATAAAATTGTATTTATATTAGTGTATTTTTCTTCAAAAAGTAACATTCCGTATTTAGAAGCAATTTCTTGATGATTTTTTGTATTAATGGAGTACATTAAATCAGCAATATTATCCCATTTTAAAATTTTATATGATATATCTTGAGGTAGCCATCCTTTTTCTAAAAGTTTATTAAAATAAAAAACTTTACGACTTCTTTTAAGTATTTCTTCGTCATCTACAATAAAATAAACATATGTATTTAAAATATCTTTTAAAATTGTGGGAATTAATCTGTAATTTCTATCTTTGTCAAAAATAATATAATTATGTGTATTTTTTTTAAGAGGATTAATAATATATTTTCCTAAAATTTCAAATGGTTGTTCCATTTCTATGTTTTTTTTAATTTCATCCCAATTGGGTGGTTGTTTTTTTGAAGGCCATTTCATTTCTTTATCGTTATTTTTAAAAAAATCATTAAAAATATTTTCTCCCAATGCTGTATTGTCATATCTTAATATTTCCATTCCTTCATATATTGTTATTTCTAAAGTATCACATATGACTCCAAAAAAATCTCTTTTACTTATAAAATCTATTTTTTCATCATAATTTAAATCTCGATTTATTATAGTTGAAAATAACAAATATACACATGGATATAAATTTATTATTCTTAATTCGGGTTCTAAAATATTACATTCTGATACAAAACGATTATTATGTGTTGATTTTGTAACAATTTTTCTATCAATTTTTATATTAAAAATATCGAACAAATCACCTTTATCATTTAAAAAATTCCAAGATGTATTTTCTTTCAATGGACAATTTTTTGAAATAAAAGGTGAATCCATTTTAATCTAATATTTGTTTATTAAAAATAAAATCAATTATAAAAAATGAAAAATAAATATTATTTAACCAATTGGTCAAAATTTATTTGGTATTATAACTAAAGTTTCAATAATTTACTATTTCATCGCACATTAATAATATTTTTTTTGCTATTGATATTTTTTCTAAAGTTCTTTTTTCAAAAAATGTTAAAAAGTTTAATATTTTTTTTAAATCATATTTTGTATAACTTTCAGTTTGATTTGGTTTAAAAATTAACTTATTTTCACTTTCTAAAAATATATCCATATCTAACTTTTCATTTTGATAAAAAAATTCTTCATTTTTATATATTAATATTGGAATCAATTCTTCTCGCATGTATTTAAATAATTCTATTCTATTTTTATAATATGGAAAGTAACTTAATTTATCGAAAATTTCTTCATCTGATATAATAATATCAGTTATATAATATTTAATATAACATTCAAAATATCCCTCTGGATCAGGATGATAAAATGGTATTTTCATACCCACTTTTTTTGCAATTTCTTCTATTCCTTTTTCGTTGGCTTCTTTAAAATAATATATTACTTCTTCACATTTAGATTCTTTTGCAGTATTTGGTGATAAATAAGTTAATGATAATTCTTCAAAAAGAAAATTTTTAGTTATAATATTATTACCAATATTATCGTAAACAACTTCTTTTAATGAAATACTTCTTCTATAAGAAATTGGTACATTTGTTTCAATTAAATGTAAATAAGCATATTTCCAATATAAAAAAGAAGTTACTTTATTTGTATCTAATTTCCAATTATATATAGTAACATAATACATCATATTTAACAATTAAACTATTTTAATTTTACAAAATTAAAATTTTACAAAATTAAAATTTATTTTTTTCTTAAGAAAAATAATTAAATTCCTTTTTATCATACTTAGTAGAATAACCCAATGCTACTGTATGCCCCCATAAAGGCATATAAACTTCTTTTTGATTACCAAATAATAATGATACAAATGCATAATTACTCCTGGACATAATTAAAACTTCAGCACAAGATAATAGAAATAAATCGTAATCAATATCTTCGTTTTTAATACATTTATATGGAAGTTTAGGATCTGAAATGGGTGATGTTATTATTAATATTTCTCTACCTGGATATTTTTCCAATGCTTTTTCTATTTGCTGAATAATTACAGAATTATCAATAGGAAATTGAGCATTCGCAGGTCCTTTTGGATCAAAAGTACATATTATATCTTCTTCTATATTTTTTCTAAAATTGTCTGCACATATACTACAATCAATATTTGTTGGCGCATCTTGTAAATCATCTAATCTCACATGAACAACTATTGTATTTTTTGGATCATACACAAGTTCATAATTCTTTTCTTTGCATTTTTTAAGAAAATGTTCATGAAATGTCTCCCCAAATAAATTAATAAAAAATGAATTATTTACTAATTCTTCAAAAAGAGTCAATGTGTCAGATTTAAAATGTAACACATTTTTACTAAAACAATAACATAAATCTCCTGAATGCATTTCGAAAATTTCAAACCAAGATTTAAACATGTATTCTTGGTTTTTGGAATTGTAAATATTTATATAATCTAATAAACACTTTATATATAAACTATCTGCGTATTTTAAAAAATTGATATCATAGTTTATATAAATTTTAAATCTCATTGCATAAATAATTTGTGAGATATAATAAAGAATATTCGATCCCAATCTATCACATCTTTGCATTAAAATTAAATACATTTATTTTTATTTTTTTTTCTTATTAAAATAATAACATTCATATAATTTAAAATTATATAAAAATATTTTAATATTCAAGAGTTTTTGATTGATACTTCCATTTTTGAAAAAATTTGTTTTTATTTTTTTGTCCAAATTCTTCAACTGAAACATTTTTTAATTCATTCTTTTTATTTTCTTTTTGAGGTTGATTTTGATTTTTTTTTATTGCAAATTTTAAAGTTGCATCATTAAGACTCGGATAATTTCTCAACATTCCAAGAATAGTAGGAAGTAAATTTTTATCCTTTTCTTCAAATTGATAGAATCCAAAACCATTTTTTGAAATATAATTGGGAATTTTAGAATCAGATACTTTAGAAAAAGCTTCAAACAATCTTTGTATTTCATTTTTTTCATTTGGATTTAATTTAACATAAAAACAAGTATCGTCTTGAAAATCTCTGGGATAAACATTTTTGTTTATTTGAAATCTTGCATATTTTTTAAGAGGATTTACAGTTTCTTTATCAATTAACAAAATACCATGATATTGGATTTTCTTTTTAAAAACCATTTTAAATTTTCCTTCACTTTCTTTTTCACTGACTTGAAAAGTTTTTTCTGTTGTCCAAGAATCAACTATTGATGCTGTACAATTTTTTGGTAAACCACTAATTAATGTATTCATGTCGATTTCTTCCATTAAAGTAGCATAAACAGTCAACATATTCTTCTTTTATAAACAAAAAAGATACATTTATGTGAAATTTTTTTCAATTTAATTGAAAAAAAGTTATTTTTTTTTTAATAAAATATTTATTATGGATAATATTTATCAAATCCTTCCTCGTTATTGCTATAATAAACTAATTTGATATTTTTTTTATTGAGATATTTTTGACATTTTATACATGGTTTACTCAAAGAAAGATGTCCATCGGTATGAATTCTCCAAACGATTATTAAACAATTTTTTTGAAATTTTCTTGGTACTCTGTTAAGTGAATTAATTTCTGCATGAATGGTTCGATTGCAATCTTTTTTTACATATTTGTTTACAGCAAAAACAAATCCTTTATTCCAAATCGCTATCGCACCATGCCTGGCCTTTTAACACGTCGCTTGTATATATTGTTTTTTTCACATAGTAATCTAAAATTTTATCATAACATGGTAATGAAATTACAGAACCAAGTGTTAATACTGCATTGTGTTGTGTATCTTCTTCTTTAAGAGATTCATTTCTTCTTTTCTTGAGAAGATCGGAAAAAGAAGAAAAATCTGAATCACGTTCCATTTCACAAACACGACGACTATTTTCATATGTTGATTTCATTTTTATTTCTGTCATTATTTTTAATTTAATATATGTTATTTTTTTTTGATCATTTTAAAAGTTTAATTTTTTTATTATAAATATATGAAATATGTTGCATCTATTTATGGTCCTCGCGGCTACATCTCATCGACATTCCGCAATTTTCATTAATAAATTTGCATTTTTCATAAAATGGTTTTTTTTCTTCTGAACAATTTAAAATAATTTTATAACAATCTTTATTATCTTCGGAAAGTCGAATGGCATAATCTATTAACATTTTTCCATATCCTTTTCCTCTGTATTTTTCGTCAACAACTACATCTTCTATATGCATCACATAACAATTATTATTGTAAAATTTTCTCTCAAATATAATTTTTATAGTCCCGACAACTTTTTTATTTATTTCAAGAAGCATAATAATATCTTTAAAATTTTTAATCAATGTTGAATACTCAGAATATTCTAATAATTTAAATTGAGACGTTAATTGTGATATTAATTTGCTATAATTACAAAAATCTTCATAACTATTTGTTATCATTCTAAAATTAAAATTATTGTCCATTTTTTAATTAATGAACATATAATTTCAAAAAACACAATTTAAAATTATTAAATAAATAAAACTACTAAGTAGTTTTTTTAACTTGCATAAACATAAATGATAGTAATATACTATTGTTGTTTTTTTTCAACAATGTCTGGATTTGATGTCATAATTAATGTAACAGGTTTAAAATGTTTATTAAGCCCTTCTACTATAATTAATTTCGATTCAACGTAGCTTGGAATTCTGATTACAATTTTGTTATCAATTAATTTAGCTGATGTATCACTAAAACTATAATTTTCAGGGATACTAATTGTTTTTTTATAATTATCATATTTTATCAAAATAAAATCTTTTTGAGCTAAAATTTCGACATTTTTCCAATTAATGGTACAATCATGTGCAACTTCAACAAAAATCATCAATGAATTGTAATCATCAATGGATTTAGTTTCTGTTTTAATATTTAAAGGACTAAATAAAGACATAGAACACAAATTTTCAACAATATACAAAAAGTAATTCATCTTAATTAATTTATTATTAAAATTTTATGCATTATATAAAAATTTAATAATAAATGATTTTAAATGTAAATGTATTTATGATAAAAATAATAACAACTAAAAGATAAATAAAATGAACACTTTTTTCGAACAAAGAAAAAAAAGTCGTTTTTATATTTTATATGTCATAAATGAAATTATATCATACGAAAATATTGAAAAAAAAGAAGACATTTTTTACATCAAATGTGGAAATAATGGAATTGAACAATTGACAAGTTATCTTTTAACCATGAAAGAAATACCTAATGAATATTTTATTTTTTTATCATTATATCTTTTAAAATTTCATAAAAATGTAAAACCAGGTTTTATTACATGTTTTAATATTCAACTTATTTTTATTTGTGGTCTTTTACTTATCTGGAAATTTTTGGACGATAAACCTCCTTTGTATTTAAATAAAATTTTTTCTAAAATTTTAAAAATAAATATTTCAAAAATTAACGAAGCTGAAATAGAATTTTTTAAAATTCTTGATTATTCCATTTTTATTTCAAACGAAGAAATAGAAAATATAAAAATTGAATTTGAAAAATTTCAAATTTAAATTTAATAATATTTTATATAAAGTGATTAAAATTAAAATACAAATATATTATGTCAAATTTAAATCCTACATGTTTTACATTTTCTATTTACACTAATTCAACAGGTCCTTCTGTAAATCATGAACAAATTGGTCATGAACAAATTGGTCATGAAAATTATATATATGAATCGAATTTTATTGGAATTGGTACACCATTTCATCACTATGTTATTAATATTTGTGATATAATATCAGTATCTGATGTATGTAATCTAAATCCAGATATAACATGGACTGAAGATTTAGAAAAAAAATTACTTTCATTTTTACCAAATAAAAAATTTCCATCAGATAATATAAAAGGCTAAAGTAAAATAGTTATTTATATTTTAAAAATATAAATTTATAAATATTAATATAATATCAGTATATAATATCATCTTTATGTAAATTTTTACCTATTTCTGTTTGAATAATAACCAAATATTCTTTGTCACTTATATTTTTTAATTGTGCAAAAATATTATTTGATACTTTTAATTTGACGTTTTCGTTAATATTTATATTATTTTTATCACCAATATTTGCCACTCCAACACCTTGTACAAAATCCCATACAGTGGATCTATTTCTGTGAGCAATTAATGGAGTTTCAGCATTTGGGTTTATAAATAATTTTTTAGCTTGATATTGTGTCATAAAAGCATCTAAAGGTTCTATTATTATCAAATAATATCCCCATTCTGTTTCAAATTTTTGTAAGTCTTCCATTTTAAATAATTATTTGTATTTATATTGTGATGGTTGAAATGTTGTTGATAAAGTTATAATTTTAATTTAGTTTAAATTATAACATAAATTTTTTATAATTGAGTAAAATTAAATTTTTTTAAAATGTATAATATGCAATTATTATACATAAAATGCCTTCAACAAAAAATTCAAATAAAATATGGGTTTCGGCTACTGATCTAAGAAACTACATGTTGAGAGATCCGCTTCTTGATTGGCTCAATATTAATTTTACAGAAAAAAGATTTAAAAATAACGAAAAAAGATTTAAAATGTATAAATCATTCGTAAAAATTGGAAAATCTAAAAAAAAGGATTATTCTAATGTTAAAAAAAAAGTTAGTAATACATTTCATCAATATCTCTTAAATCAAGGTCATACATTTGAAGAAAAAGTTGTAAAAAGAATAAAAAAAAAAGTTGGTAGTAAAAATTTTATAGATTTAAGCAAAAATCAAGATCCAAAATTAAAAAGTTCATTTTTGGAAACAGTAGAAGCAATGAAATTAGAAATTCCAATTATACATGGTGGTGTTCTTCACAACGAATTAAACCAAACTTATGGTATTACAGATTTAATAGTTAGAAGTGACTTTTTTGGAAAGTTATTTAAAATAAATCCATTAAAGAATGATGAAATAACAATACCATCTCCAAATCTTATTTCATTAAAAAATAATAAACCTCTGAAATATCATTATAGAATTATAGATATTAAATTTTCTTCTCTGTCTTTAAGAGCTGATGGTATACATTTATTAAATAGTAAACATACTCCTGCGTACAAAGCACAATTATGGATTTATAACCAAGCATTGTCTAATATTCAGGGTTATAATCCTGGTAAAAGTTATATTTTAGGTCGAAAATGGTCTTTCGAATCTTGTAAAGGTTATTACAATGGTCATTCATGTTTTGACAGATTGGGAGTTATTGATTATGAAGGTATAGATTTTTCTTACTGTTCTAAAAGTGAAAAAGCAATAGAATGGATGAGAGATGTCAAATCACCAGAATCAAAAGATTGGATAATTGACAAAGTTCCTTTAACAAGACCCGAATTGTATCCTAATATGTCAAATCTTTACGACGAGCAATGGAGAGAAATTAAATATAAATTATCTGAAAATATAAAAGAATTAACATCTATTTGGATGGTAGGGACTAAAAACAGAGAGATAGCACATAAAAATGGTATTTATAAATGGAACGATAAAAGGTGCACTTCTAAAAAATTAGGGTTAAATGGTGAAATTGTTGGAAAAGTAGTTAATGAAATATTAAAGACTAATAAAGGAAATAAAAAAATAAATCCATCAAAAATTAAAAATAATGTTCACAATTGGAAAAATAAAGGGAAAATTGAATTTTTTGTAGATTTTGAATTCATTGGTACAATGTTCACGGACTTTAGCAATATAGAAAACGATTGTGAACAAGAATTTGTTTTTATGATAGGAGTCGGATATGTTAATAAAAAAGAAGAATGGATTTATAAAGATTTTACTTGTAAAGAAAAAACTGCAGAAGAAGAGATTAGAATTTTTCTTGAGTTTTCTGATTACATTATTAATATTTCCAAAAAATATAAATGCAAAAATGCAAAATGTTTTCATTGGGGGAATGCGGAAAAGAGTAATTGGGAAAGATTTTTCGAACGTCACAAAGCATATGATGTGAGAAAAATAATGTTAAATATTCAGAGTAAGTTTTTATGGGAATGGGCTGATTTAATGGAAGTGTTTAAAACAGAACCTATTACTGTTAAAAATTGTTTTAACTTTTCACTAAAAAGTATCGCAAAAGCAATGTATTCTCATAATATGATACAAACTATATGGGATGATAGCTGTTCTGATGGACTAGAAGTCATGATGATTTGTTCAAATTCATATAAATTAAAAAATTCATTAGAATCAAGTGGAATGAAGAATGTAATATTATATAATAATGTCGATTGTAAAGTTTTATTCGAAATATTATCTTATTTGAGAAAAAATATGTGTTAAAGAATTTTTAGAAGTGACTACTAAACTGATTAAATCAAAATGATATTTACATTAAATACTTAAAAATGACTAATAAAAAAGTTTTATATTATCCCGGGGCAGGTTGGGATAATGAATTTATAAATAAATTTCCAAATATTAATTTATTTATTTTAGTTGATACTTTACCTAATAAAAAACATTACATAGAAGGTCAAGCAGGATTTGTTATTCAAAAAATTTTTTTAAATCATTTAACTACACTTTATGGTATACCTATCGAAAAATTAACAAATTTAAATATATACCATTTTCGTAATAAATTAATATATTATTATTATTATAATACGAATTGCGATTCAATGAATATACCAGAAAATGTCACTGATATTTTAATAAGTGGTATGTGGCCAAATTGGTATAAAAATTATAATAAAAAGTTTTTTTCTAAATACAATATTTACAATTCATGCTCTACTCCTCGATTATATAATTGTACAATTAAAATTTGCACTTGTAAAGGTAAATGTGATTTCAAAAAAATAAGATGAAACGTCCTTGAGGAGTTAAGAAAACATTATAATTTAATTATAATGTTAATGGATTCGAAAAATATTTTTCGATAATAATTTTATCACTTTTAGTGATAAAATTAAATATATATTTTAATTTTGAAAATAAGTTTTCTCAAAATAATTTTTTGACATATACACACTTCGAGGATAATATGGCCCCATTACTTCTGCATCCATTGGAATTGGATTAGAAGTACTTGGCATTGGTATATTAGAAGGCGATCTTCTCCAATTTGGATTATTTCCTTGAAATCTAATATATAATAGACTTATCCATCCTCTTGCACCAATATAATGACCTTCGCCCTCACCAGGATCAATCCAAACGACTCCGTTTTCAATAATTGCATTATTTGGTCTATTCCATCTCCAACTAACAACAACAGTATAATCTCCGTTAGAATCTACAGGAATTTGTTGATCAAAAACTGTATCCCAACCTTCTCCAGATGGGGGTGCACCTCCCGTGGAGAATGAAAAATATTGAACTTGAGGATTTTCAGGTAAAAATATATCACCATACAATGTATTTGGATGCGTAGGTTTTTTACCTTTAACTACTAAAATTTCATTAAATCCAAATGAAATAAATATTAACATATATTTTGTGTCTGGATTTGATGCAAAACCACCATCTGTATTTGGTGGATAATCTTTAACACGCTTTTCAAAATCAAGAGCTTCAAAACTTCCAGTAACACTATATGGTGTATTCCAAAATACTTGTGCATAGCTTTTACCAGTACATGGAGCATTAACTTTATCAGTTTTATTATTAACTTCCTCAAGCCATTGATTTAAATCATATCCATTTGGGTCTCCGTTTTTAGTTGCATTTAAAAGAGTTAATAATTCAGGACCAGTTACACTAGTTCCGTTTTTAAAAATGAGAGTTACAATGGGTAAACTATTAATACAAGTTTCGCCAATTTTACATATTCCTGATCCATCATATCCTAAATCTTGTAAATAAATCCGAAGTGATAGATGACTTCTTTGAGATTTATCAGACAATCCAGTGTACAAGGTGTTTACAGCGGTTTTATTTAAAATATTTCCGTAAATAAAATAAATAGTGTAATTTCTATTAGTTACGCTCCGATTATTAGAAGGAGAAAAAGGATTAAGAGAACCTGTATCTGGTAAAATTTGATCACTTCTTAGATAAGTTCCTCCTCCTACTTGCCCGTTTCCTAATTCTTTTGCAACAGTAAAGGAAAAATATCTAGAATGAGGATATTCACCTTTAATCATTAAAGTCCATTCTGGTTGCATTCTAATATTTGCCACAAAATATGTAGAAAACATATCTGGATATAAATTAGCTTTTTGTGCAATATCCGATCCTACTAAATTTCCATAAATTAAACCCTTTGGACGACTCCAAATAACATCATAGTTTTTATATTTTTGATTTGTATTCCAAACTGCACCTTTATTTTCAGTTAAAAATAAAGTTGTGGACAAATTGCATTCAATTATTGTAAATAAAAATAAAAATAGAATCATTTAATTTTAAAAAAAAATACCATTAATGTAAATATAATGTTATTTAACTAATTTCTTATTTAAAATAAGAAATAACATTATTTTTTTATAATAAATCTTTAGTAGAACTGTGATAAATATCTTTTGAAGTTATTTTACCATCATGTTGACAATATTTATGAAGATTTTTAATTGTTTTTATGATAAAATCTGCATTAGTTATTAATATATCTGACATTTTCTTCAGATTATCCACATGATCTTGTGTTTCAACATTTTTAATTAAATCCAGCATTAAATAAATTAAATTATTAACTCCCAATTTATATTTTTCATATTTCTTTAAAAAAATACTTGAACCTTCTTCTATATCAATAGAATATTCAAAGTATTTTATCAAAACCATATTTTTTAAATCATTAATTATATTTAATCTTTTATCAGCATCATTTATTTTAATAAAAATATCAACAAAATACATATAAAACAGACGATTTAATCTTTTATCATATTTCAAATCATTCCAAGGAAAATCGTTAAATTTAAATAAAATAGTTTCTAAATCATCTATTAGATAAGAAATTGAATAACTTTTAAATTTTAAATCACATTTATCAAATGATAAATCAAAAGTACGAATATTATGATCTCTTTCTTTAAAAAAATGTATTAAACCTGTGTCTAATCGGTGTGGTATTGATACGTCAATTAATTCACCACCCACATTCATTAATTTATTATTATTTATTAATGTAAAAATTGCTTTAGTTCTAACCAAAGTAAATTTTACAGTTCTATCTTTTTTAGCACCCGATTTAAATTCAAGAGCTGAATTATATGTTACAGTCATATAACTATTATTATCTGTTATTTTTGATTTTATGGCTTTTTTATTTTGTTTATTTGGTAAATTATTTGGTAAATTTTTAGCATCTTTATATTTAACCAAATATTCGTTAATAATAGATTTTTGATATTCGTTAATAACAGATTTTTGATTATTTGATTGATTAATAAATTGAATCGCTAAATCTGGATTAGATTTGTAAAATTTTACATTTTTAACTGCATTAACATTGTCTATAGATAAATCTGTAATGTTAAATCCTTCTATATCTTTAAATTTTAATAAATATTTATTAAGAATAAATATTTTATATTCAGTATTATATTTTGAAAAATCAAAATATAAATTAGAATTACTTAAAAATTCTTTTCTAATATGAACTTGTAAGAGATAAGAAATTAAAGATATATCTTGAAATATTTTATCATAATTTTCAACATCTGGATTTAAATAAATACTAAAATCTGCATCGGATCTTTTAAAGAAAGGTGTATAAAATTTTGTTAACTCTGTAGTAGCATTACTAGGAAGATCTAGTAAAAAATCTTTTGATAATAATCTCAACACATTTCCACCTTTGTAAACAAAAAACAAATCTTTCTTCGATATTTTTATTTTTTTTCGATATATAGACAAACTTTCATCAAAAGTATTGTAAACTAATTGCATAAAAAGATAAAGGGATGATTCACTGCGAAAAAATTCATCAACTACAAAATCTGTAACAATATTTTTTAAAGGTCTTAATTCATCATTAATTTCTTCTTCTATTTCAATTTCTTCATAATTTTGATTTTTTATATCTAAATTAAACCTTCCAGATGTTACTTCACTGACTATATTAAAATATGTATCATAATTAGTATTTTGATGCATATTTTTTACTTGATCAAATGGCAAAGATCTCGATGAATTATTCATTTTATTATCAGTAATAATAAAAAATTATTCAATACTTATTTATATTGAAAACAATTTAAAGTTATTTTAACTTTAAATTTTTTATTAATTATATTAACCTTTTACAAAATTACCATCAAGTTCTCCGTTTTCTTGTTTTACACCATGAATATACCATTCTAAACTTCCATCAGGATATATTAGTGCTGGTTGATTATTATCTCTGTGTAATTTACCATTTTGATACCAATGTAGTTCTCCATCATTATGTATTATTGCAGGTTGATCATTATCACGATGTATTTTATTATTTTTATACCAAATTTGACTTCCGTTATTAAATATTCCTCCAGGTTTATCGTTATCTCGATGACATTTACCATGTTGATACCAATATTGTTTTTCATCGCTATATATCACAGCGGGTTTATCATTATCTCGATGATAAGATCCATTTTGATACCAAAATTCTGATCCATCACTCCATATTTCTGCAGGTAAATCATTATCACGATGTAATTTTCCATTTTGATACCATTTATGTGATCCATAAATACTTATTATGGCAGGTAAATCATTATCTCGATGTCTATTACCATTTTGAAACCATTCTTGCATTTCTTTATTTATTATAGCAGGTTGATCGTTATTACGATGTAATTTTCCATTTTGATACCATTTTTGTGTATTATCAAATTTTATTACAGCAGGTTGATCGTTATCACGATGTAATTGATCATTTTGATACCAACATTGTGTTCCATCACTTTGTTTATAATTAATATATATAATTTCACACATTTTTTTAATATTTTATATAAAATATTAAAATCAATTTAAAGTTAAAATAACTTTAAATATTTTATTAATTATATTAACCTTTTACAAAATTACCATCAAGTTCTCCATTTTCTTGTTTTACACCATCAATATACCATTCTAAACTTCCATCAGTATTTATTAGTGCTGGTTTACTATTATCTCGATGTAATTTACCATTTTGATACCAAAGTAGTACTCCGTTATTTTCTATGATGGCAGGTTGATCATTATCTCTGTGTAATTTCCCATTTTGATACCATCTTTGATTTCCATTATTAAATATTACTGCAGGTTTATCATTATTACGATGATAATTGTCATTTTGATACCAAAATTGTGTTCCATTACTTTTTATTACTGCAGGTTGATCATTATCACGATGTAATTTATTATTTTGATACCATTCTTTCGTATGATTATTTATTATGGCAGGTTGATCATTTTCTCTGTTTAATTTACCATTTTGATACCAATATTGTGTTCCATCATCACTTATTATAGCAGGTTTATCATTATATCGATGTAATTTATTATTTTGATACCATTCTTGTGTTCCGTTAATTTTTATTATTGCAGGTTGATCATTATCACGATGTAATTGTAAGTTCCGATACCAATATTGTGTACCATCTTTATCTTTTATGAAATTTTGATCATTATCAATAAATATAATCTGACTCATTTAAAGAATGTGATTCTATTTCAAATTTATTTTAAATTCAAAATCTTTTTTTTCAATTTCATAAAAATATTTATTGTACATTTTAACCTTTTGATCAATTTGTCACAAATATTGTTTCTCATTTTTATTGAAGTCGAAATTTTTATTACTTTCCATTATTATTTATATTTTATAAACAAAAAAAATCGTATTAGTTATTATTTTGAATGGAAAAAAATTTTAAATTTAATTTAAAATTTTATTGTAATTATTACACATTTTTTATTTACTATTTTCAACTTTTAGTAAAGCTTCTGTTTTATTTTCACGAATCATAATAAAAAATCCTTCTTGTATTTTACCTCTGATAAATTTAGGTCTCAGCTTAAAAACATAATCTAAATATCCATAATTCATCGTTACGCCTTCAAAATCCACCCACGCACCTATTTCAGTTTTTATTTTTTGATTATATATATTATTTTCATTTTTTGTAAAAAATTTATCTTTGAAAAATATAAGTTTTTATAGAATCTATTTGATAATCTCTACAAGGGACCCAAGTTTCGTTTTCCAGTTGAATTTTGTATTCTTTTGAGTCATTGACTTCTTTTTTGTTATCAATTTCTTTCAATTCTTCAACGTAAAACATATTATCTTTTTGATTGTATTTATATAATAAATTAAGTATATTTACATTAAAAAATGATTAATTTATGTTATAAAATATTATCCTTTTATATAATCAGCATCAAGTTCTCCATTTTTTTGTTTTAACCCATTTATATACCATTCTAAAGTACCATTACTTCGTATTATAGCTGGTTTATTATTATCTCGATGTATTTCACCATTTTGAAAAAACCATTTATCTTCATTATTTTCTATAATTGCAGGTTGATCATTATCCCGATGTAATTTACCATGTTGATACCAATATTGTGATCCGTTACTATTTATTACGGCAGGTTGGTCTTTTTTTCTGTGTAATTCATCATTTTGATACCATCTTTGTTCTCCATCATAAAATATTGAGGCAGGCTGATCATTATTTCTATGTAATTTACCATTTTTATACCAATGTATTGTTCCGTTAATATGTATTATAGCTGGTTTGTCATAATCTCTGTGTATATTACCATTTTTAAACCAAAATTGTGACAAATTTTCATCTATTGTGTCGGGTTGATCATTATCTTGATTATATTGATATAATATTTTATTAAAATCCATCAATTGTTTTTTTGCATTAAAAAAAATTATTTATTTGTTAATTTTTAATAATAGTTTAAAATAATAACAAATTCATTTACATATTGCTTTTATTTTTTCATTTTAAAATCTCATTATCGAATTATTCCTTTTATTTAAAATCCAGTTATGAATGTGTATATTTTAAATTATTTATTTCTTAAAATAAATAATAAGAGTAATAATATTTAATATTGGTAATCATCTAATTCTAACATATCATAAAATATATCACCTATACCATTAATCAATTCTAATCTTTTAACAGTATGATTGATATCTATCTTCAAACTTACTAATGCTTCTTCGAATGTTTCACCTAAATCTGACGATTCTTGAAAAAAATCACCGATAAATGAGGGCGAGTATATTTCATTAATAATTTTTAGTCCTTCTTCGTTACGTTGAGAAATATATTTAATATTTACTGATTGTTCAGATGGTAAATAAACCATATTAATTATATTGTATATATCACCTTTTATAGTTTCTTGATATTCGCTAATAAATTGAAGAGATGAATTTCTGTTTAGCAGTACTTCATCCTCGTTAGGGTTAACTGAGATTATTTTTAATGGAAGAATTCTTGATCCAGATGGTACTGTTATTTTTAGTATACAACAATTTCCATCTGTTCCCGCAGTTGTTAATGTAGTACTCGTAGATATATAACCTTCCGAACGATATGTTAAATTAAAATTATTATCTATTGTTCTATATAAAAGAATGGGATTGTCAGTTATGGGGACACCTATAAAAGCCTCGTCAATATTTTTAATTATATTATTAATTATACCCATTCTTAACATTTTATTTATATCATAACCATAACCATCAGTATAAGAAATTAATGAAGATTTAATTTCTTCGTTTAGATTATCTATATGTTCGATTTGTTTTTCCATTTTAATTATTTATGATAAAATATAAATATTAGAATAATATTGTCAATTGTTAATGTTCGATTTGTTTTTCCATTTTAATTATTTATGATAAAATATAAATATTAGAATAATATTGTCAATTGTTAATCTTCGATTATAAATTCTTTGATTTCTTTAATAACACCTATAAATAAACCAAAAACTTCATCAATTTCTTCTAAAATAGAACAACTGTGCGTTACTTGTCCACTTCTTTCAACTGAAAAAGTATGTTTGCTTTCAGGTTTTGTAAGACATTCAAATTCAAATACAACTTTATTTCTTACGCCTGAATAATAGTTTCCTAAAAATCTAGTGTCAATTTGACGAAAAAATCCAATAATAACTTCCAAATTACATCTAAAATTTAAATTAAATCTATGTTTAAGCATTCCCATTTTATAATGAGTATAAACTAATTGTTGACTAATAAATGGTTTTAATTGTTTAATCCAATTAAATTTAGATACGGCTTGTATTCTTGTTTGAACATCACTAAATAAACTGCATAAAAATCCACGAATAATACTTTCAATTTCATTATCATTTACATGTATTTTTATTTTATCCAAATCAAACATCCAATTAAAAGTTTCATCTAAATATGAACACTCATCCAAAATTTCTTTTACTATTTTTTCTGAAATTTTTAAATTTGTTTGTAATAAATCAGTACCAAGTTGTGATTGATTTATGTGATCAATCATAATTTTTGAAGCATTTACCCCCATAACAATACTTTTACATCCACACATATGCAAATTAGTAGGTGAAACTTTAAAATTTATGTTTTTAACTTCTTCTGACATATCCACAACAACTGAATGTTCCCAACTATCCATAGTTAAAGCTCTTACTGTACCTCTCACTTCATTTTTATATTTAGCAGAAATAATAACACCACTTTCTCCTGGATGAATTAATTTAATTTTATTTACTTTCCTTTTTGGTTTTGGTTGATTTGTTTTAACAGCAGGTAAAATATAAAATACAGATTCAATGTTTAAAATTTTCCCTTGAAAGTAAGACATCATAACTATTGTCATAACACTACGATCTTCAATTGTTGGTAAGGTATCCATTTATGAAAAAATAAATATGCCATAAGGGATATTTTTTTAATGATTTAAAAGTATTAAAAAAAAACGCAAAAATGATTTTGACAATTAAAATTTTATAATCATAAACAAGATTATGAATCATGAAAAATAAAATGCGTGGTTTAATTAATTATTTTATGTTAATGACACATATCTAATGACTCCTTCGTCAGTTGTTTTTATAATATTTACATTTGTAAATAAATCTATATAAGCTGCGTATTGCATTTTATTCAAAATACCACCCACAATAGCTTCGTTTTCATCATTTATGCTACATGCATAAAGATGTCCAATCTGAATATTATCCAAAATAATTTCTGAAATATTATTTATATCTTCAACATTAATCATTGCCGCATATAATTTTTCAGTTTTTTTTGATCCAGATTTTTTTGATCCGCAAACAACACATTTACTATTTATATTTATACTCACGTTATTAATAACGTTTACTTCACTTGGAAATTTTATTTCACTAAGAATCATATTATTCATCAAATCAATAAATGCAGCATATCCATGTGATACACCATTTACATCAGAAGTGTATCCTCCTATTATAGCATGATTTTTGTTCACAGCCATGCTAAAAATCTGTGTATTGTCCATAAATTTTATTAAATTTGCGCTATTAGTTGGATATGTACTAAAATACATGCTGCTATTGATAGTAATATCATTATTTTCATCGAAATTATTATGGTTAAATACAAAAATAGCAGTATTATCATCATTTATAACACATTTTCCTGTTTCATATTCATTTACAAAATTTTCTAGTCCAGTAATTTTTTGAAGGTTATAATTATCATAAAAATATGCTAGTCCATCTACTACGAATCCTGAAGTTAATTTTTTTTTTTCAAGTAAAATCGATATATTACTGTTGTTTATATCTCCTGCTATCCAATAACCTTTTATTCCCGTATCTGGAACAATTAATGCATCGTTTAATGAATTAAAATCGAATAAAAATGCATAAGGATCAGGGTTCATTTGTCCAGCCGCCATAATTTTACCATTATCATTTATTTTTAATGTTAGTGTTATAAAATTCGATAATGTTGGTGTTGAAACTTTTGTCCCATCTGGACTAAGCGAATTTAATGTTATATTTTGTATATTTTGTATATTTTGTATATAAGCAACCTGACCTAATTTATTCATGCTGGCTTCTTGAATATTTGATGTATCAAATGAGTTTTCCAAAAGGTTTAAAGAAACCAAATCCACATAATTGCATGTTTTTAAATATCCAAATATAAATCCAGTTTTACATATTTCATTAATGCAACTGTATCCAGTGGTACATGTTGGCGTGCAAGACTTCACACATCTTTTATTAATACAATTGTATCCTTGACCACAGTCACTATCATTCAAACATGAAACACAACTTCCATCTAAATTGCAAAAAGTACCATTTGCGCAATGATTATTATTTATACATTCCACACATAGATTATTATTACAATAAGGAGTATCATCTTTACATGCTGGAAATGTCCCACACATGCATGTACTTGTTGTGGTATCACATATGTTACTATTAACAGTACAATTGATATTATTTACACATGATACACAAGTTCCAGTAGAATTACAATAAGGAGTATCGACATCACAGTCACTATCATTCAAACATGAAACACAATTTCCATCTAAATTGCAAAAAGTACCAATTGGGCAATGATTATTATTTATACATTCCACACATAGATTATTATTACAATAAGGAGTATCATCTTTACATGCTGTATATGTCCCACACATGCACTTACTTGTTGTGGTATCACATATGTTACTATTAATAGTACAATTGATATTATTTACACATGATACGCAAGTTCCAGTAGAATTACAATAAGGAGTATCGATTTTACCAGCACAATTTTTATCATTCAAACATGAAACACAACTTCCACTAGAATTACAATAAGGAGCATCGCCTTGACATGCAATGTTTGTACCACACATGCATGTATTTGTATTTAAATTACAAATATTACTATTATTAGTACAATTGCTATTATCTACACATGATACACAAGTTCCAATAGAATTACAATAACTACCGTTTGGACATGAATCGTTTGATATGCATTCTACACATATTTCATTATTATTACAATAAGGAGTTTTTCCTTGGCATGCTGACTGTGTACCACATTTGTTTTTTTCTCGAAATACATAATACCATATTATAAATCCCACGCAAATTAATAATATTACCATCATTAAAAACAATGCTATTTTTATATTACGCTTAGATGTGTCAGATTTTTTATTATTAACATTCATCTTTAATATTAACCAAACATAAATTTTTATATTTAGGCTAATTTTGAAATATTCAAAATGTTTACGACTTTAATAATAAAAGTAATAATTACTTTTATTTCGTTTAATTTTTTTTTTTTAAATGTGAAAATAAAAAATAAACAAATATCTTTTAAATACTAAATGGATGAGATGCAAGAAATAATAATAATATATTATATTTACTTATTTATTGTTTTATTTATTGTTTTATTTATATTAAAAATTACAGCAGATGATATTGATAAGAAATAGCAATTGGTTTTTCCCAATCTCAATTATTCAATTTAAAAAATTTAATGTTATTATAAAGGATATTGATAAGAAATAGCAATTGGTTTTCCTAATCCCATAACAGGCATTTGATAACTTGATTTTATTAATTTACCAACTTGACTTTTAATATTTCTTTCCAGATAAGAGATAGATGGACGATTTTGCGACGATAAAATACTTACCCAAGAATATGTTAAATATCCTTGTACAGTTCCGTTTAAAATCTTACTTTCATATGACGATTGTGCGTCTAGGCACCCTCCTAAATGAATAAGAGTACATTTTGTGGGTGGATAATTTCCTTTCTTTTTAACGTATCCATTTTCCAATACATAAGGAAGATCTGTATTAGATCCTGAATGACAACAATCAAAAAGACTAACAACTGTTGTTGTTTCATCGGTATAATTATTAACAATTTCAGATAATTTGTCATCTATAATATTTTCATCCCAATTTCCATCTATTTTAACTGGACAAATGGCTTCATCCATTTTATCCGATTCATCTCCGTTCAAATCTACCACCTGTGTTCCATGTCCTGAGTAATAAATAAAACATAACTGTTTATTGGAAATAATACCAAAAACTGTACAATCTTTATTTTCAAATTCTTCCTTGGAAGAGGAACTAAAAAGCCATCTAATAGCTCTAGTAATATTTTCATTAGTAGGATAATAAACAGATTGAGGATTAGTATCTTTATCTGTTAAAAATATCGTATTTTCTTCAGAAAATCCCTTAATTTTTATTAAATTTTTAACCACGGTAGCATCATTGTATGTCCCGTTAAGCGGACAATTAGTTTTTTTATAAGTTATTCCAATTAAAAGAGCACGACCACCTCGTGTAGTGGTTGATGATTTACTTTTTTGAGAATTATATACACTAACATTATTATGTCTGTAAGGATCAGATTCAATTTTAGTATTTTGAGTACCCATTTTATTAAAAAAAAGAAAATCTTTTTTTTAAATTAATAATTTAAATAAATCAACGTGTATTTAAATTATTACATTTTGTCACTTTTAGTATAAGCAAATTTCAAATTTATATTCAGTATTTTTATGACTTGTTAAAAAATATTTTTTTATTAAAGTTTGTACAATTTTGATTTCAATTAAATAATTTTTTTTAGTAGCAATAAATATATTAATAAAATACACAAATATTTTATTATCTTTGTCGCATAAAATTGAATGTTTTTTATAAATAAAAATGTCAAGTCCTTATCATTATACAATTAATGAAAAAGTTGGATCCGGTTCATACGGTGTAGTATATGAATTAAGTGATAGAAATAATAAAGAATGGGCTGTAAAACAAATTTTAAGAGATAATAGTGGAATACCTTGTTTATTAGAAATGATTATAATGTCTTCTATTCGTCATCCTAATCTTAATCATTCTAATAAAATCATTAGTACTGAAAATCATATTAATATTATTCAAGAAAAAGCTATTTCTGATTTATCGGTCCACATTTATAATAAAGTTTATGAATTGGATTTAATTAGAAAGTGGCTTCATATGATTACACAATCTTTATCACTTTTGCATCATTTAAATCTTATACATGCTGATATAAAATCTGGAAATGTTTTATATTATAATGATGATGATGTTAGATTAACAGATTTTACTCTAACAACTAAAAAATGGACAAAAGAAGATAAATTTTATCACACTGTATGTACATATAATCATTGCCCACCTGAAGTTTTAAAATCTGCCGGATGGGATGAAAAAATAGATATATGGTCTCTTGGATGTCTCTTTTATGAAGTGGCATTTGGAAATCCTCTCTTTCCCAATCAAACAAAATTAGATGATAAAAAAGAACTTAAAAGGAGGTACTATAATTCTATAGCTAAATGGCTAGGGTATGAAATTTTAGGAAGTGATAATCAAAAAAATGTAATAATACATCCATGTTATAATGATCCCAAATATTCTTTATTTAGAAATTTAATAGAAAAAATGGTTATTTTTATTCCAGAAAACAGAATAACGGTTAATGAAATACTTGAACATTCATTTTTTACAGGATTAAGTAAAATGTATGCTGAAATTAGAGAACCAATTGATAATAATATTTCAACTGAAATCGAAGAAAGATTTAAAAAAACATGTAAAAATTTATTTAAACCTATGATTAAAAAAATGGGAGATGAGGATATAAATTATATAATTGAAATATCATTTAAAATATTTAAGAAAGTATCACATTTTTCATCTAATCCAATAATGGGAGAAAGCGATATTACGGTTGTTACGTGTTGTTGGATTGCTTTTAAAATATTTTGCGGTGATTTTCCTTTATTATCAACTTCCATTGAAAAAGAAAATATTATAAAAGCAGAACTAGAAATGTGCACTTATTTATCATTTTGTTTACCTATTTCTTTATAAATAATTTTTTAATTAAAAGTACATGGACTGCTTTTAAAAAAAGATATTATTTTTTTTTATAAACAACAAGCTTTAAAAAATTCTGGATATGAATTTAAATTTGGATTTATAAATCAAAAGGATTAAAAGTAGAATTTTATAAAAAATTTAAAATTATACATCTTTGATGTATAATTAATATTTAATTTTTTAAAATATTATTTATATATAGTCCGATTTCATAAGCCATTCTGCAAGGAATTGAATTACCAATTTGTGAAATTATTTCTTTTTTACTTCCTTTTATTATAAATTCTTCAGGAAATGTTTGTATTTTCCTTAATTCTGAAATTTCTAATCTTCTAATCTTTTTATCATCTTCATATTGAATAAGCGCATCATACCCATCTTTATAATATCTGCTTGTAATTGTATAACACGGGTTTAACATATCTAAAATTTTTGGTGAATATTTTTTATTTACCTCAACTAAAGAATTTACTTTAGACATTGCACTTTCAGTCAAAAAAGAAGATTCTTTTACATATTTTCTAGAAACAAGACAAGTTTTTAGAGTTAATTTTTTCTCTAAATCTTTAGTAGTTGGTATTGGTTCTTCTAGTTCGCCCACATTTAAATTTTTCAAAAAACAAAATATAAAAGTATGATATCTATATTGTGGGACAGAATAATCACTAGCGTTTAATGTAAAAGTAAAACAATCATAATTTTTTAATTCAAGAATAATAAGATCTTTTATTGTCACATCTTTTGATGATTTAATATTTAAAATATTATTTGGATTTTCAAAAATAATAACTTTGGGTTTAAAAAATTCAACAAAATCTAAAAAATATTTAAATTCAGAATTAAAAAACCATTCATCTACTGTTTTTGAATCTTTTTTTTTACAAAGAGGTCTAAAAAAAATTAAATCAACTGAATTTTTATTAATTTCAAAAAGTTCCATCAATTCACCTGGTTTTACATTTCTCAAAAAATCATTTACTCCTTTTCCTAAGTTTTTTCTGTAATTATTAATTTCAACTTTTCTTGGATCAATTCCTGCTAAAATATTCATCCCCGAATTTTTTAAACCCTGAGAAAATGAACCACATCCACAATAAATATCTAAAACATTCAGATGATCCATTTTATTTAATTATTAAACACCTTTAAAGAATTATAAATTGTATAAAATTAAAAAAAGTATACATAGAAGACTTTTACTTAAAAAAATTTATAGAATTATGGTAACCATAATTCTTTAATTTTAAAAAAAATACTCCCGGTGAGGCTCGAACTCACGCTCTCAACCTTATAAGAGTTGCGCTTTGCCAACTAAGCTACGAGAGTAGTATAATTATTATACTACTCTATTATTATATATTATTATATAATAATTTTTTTTATCATTATGGGATTTTAAAAAAATCATTTACTCGCATTTTTATACATTAGATTATTCATTTTACTAAAAAAAATTATCCTTAAGATAAATATAATATGTTTTTAACAAAATTAATGATGAAATATAATTTATTTTTTAATTATATTCAGATTTTTATATAAGTTATGTGATTAAAATAGAATAAGATGCCAAAATTAATCAAAATGACATCAGGTGTTATTAAATGTCTTTATATTTGTCAATCTTGTATTTTTAACGGATGCAAAATAGGTTATCATCAAGGTACACCGTTTTCTTTACATAAAAGATATCAAACTTCGCTGACAAATGGTGTATATTTTTATTTATTTGAAACTTTATTTCCAGAAGAGCATGAAAAAATAGTCCATCGTATATTATCGCCTTATAATGTAAGCAATGAAATTTTTCGTAAAGAATCTGATTTAGTTATAATGTATTGTTACATGTTAAAAATGGTGACAGGTTGTGATAGAATAAAATGTTATTCTAGAGAAAAATATGGATTTCCGAGAATAAAAGCTAAATGGCAACATTTAAAACTAGAAATTAAAGAAGAAAATGAATTAAATGAATCTATCGAATATATTAAAAAAACTGGAAATATTTATACTCCAGATTTTATGATTGAAGAAGATATAGAAAATTTAAGTGATTCAGATCAATCAGAAGAAGAAATAAATAAAAATATATTAAAAATTAATATTGTAGAACAAGTAACAGAAGAAATGGAAGATTTAAAAATGGAAGAACAAGAAATTGAAGAAGAACAAGAAATAGAAGATAAATATATAGATAATCCTTTTAGTAAATGGGCGCTTCGTGTTAAGTCTAAATAAAATACAATTTTTAATTGTATATTTTTTTATAATTATTTTGGTTTACGTTCATTTACTCTATTTTTTGGATGTTCAGGTGGAGAATAGAAACTTATTAATTTTAATGGATCTTTTCCGCTATTACCAACGTAATGCTCAGTATCGGACGGAATAATAATAATATCACCAGAATTAACAAAACTCGTCCTATCCCCTGTAAATACCTTTCCTTCTCCTGAAAAAACAAAGAGAAATTGAATCTTTCCTTTGTGAATTTCCATTGGAATATCCTCACCCGGTATAAGATGCATAACTACAGATTGTGTATCATTATACGTCTCTATAACTCTACGATAAAAGGTATTATTTTTCGCCTGTTCACAAAGTTCGTCCAAGTTTGAAATAAATGCCATTTAACTAATTATATAATAAATTTTTTTCAAAAAAATATTGAATTACATTACCACATATTTTTCGATAGTAGTTTTAAAAACTTGATTAGAATAATAAAATTTATTAAAATTTATTAAATAATTTGTTTTAATAAATTACCAATTTATATGAAATCAGCTTTTCATGTAATAAATGATGTCACTTATATGTTTCCATCCAATAATTCAAAAGTTATCCCATTTATTAATATGAGTTTATTAGTCAAATTTTTAGATAAATTAGATACAAAGATTATAACTTATTATGAAAATATAGACATTGAAGATTTGTGTATTGAAATAGGTATGCAATCATGGACTAGTACAACAAAAGTAGGTTATTGGGTTCAAGAAGATCTTAATATTATTTTTAAATTATTTTAATATATATTTAATAAATTATCTTATTTCTCTCTTTAAGAGAGAAATTATTAATAATTAGTAATTATATTTCCAATTCTTTTATATAATCCACCACCAGCAATAACTTTATTACTTCCTTCTTTAATATAATTCATTATTCCATTTTCATAATAGAATATTTTACAACCATCTTTATTACATTTATTGACTGCTTCAGAAAGATTTTTTACATTAAAAACACATTGCCCTCCGTCGCAGTTGTCGGCAATCGTCTGATTTTTTTTTACTTCAACAACAAATTCACCTTGACTGCCAGTGCAAAATTTTGGATTTACTTTATTTACTACACAATCACCGTAAAATAAACTCATTAGAATTAAAAATAAAAATAACAAGACGGATAAAATCATCCACCCTTCCATTTATCTTTAAATTATAAATTACTCTTTAAAAAAAATATTATTAATGCTCAAGTGAGGGACAAATATCAAATATTTATATTTGCGTATTAAAAATGTCATCTTCTCATTGTAAAAAATCATTATGTAAAAATGGAAAATGCGTGGGGTGTAAAGAAGGTGAAGCATGGTGTGATGATCCGGAATGTTTTCCTTTTTGTAGAGGATGCGAATTTTCAAAAAGTCATGAGGAAACTGGAAATTGGGCTATAGCAATTATACTAGTTCTTTTAATTGTTTTATTTTTAATATTAATGATAAGTTATGGTCCCAAATTTATACAATTAAAAAGAAAAGGAAAAAATGTTCAACATTCTACATCTGGTAAATGGATGGAAAATAATATAACAATTTTTTAATTTAAATTAATTTTTTTAATTGAATTTAAATAATATGATATCTCAAAAATAAAATTATATTATTAAATAATATTTAAAATGAATAAACAATTAGATATTGAATGGGCAAATCAACAATCTATTTTATATTCTTTTGGTCATTTTTTAGGAAGGGGCAGAAATGGATCTGTTTTTTTTGGTAAAAATAAAGAAAATAATGAAAATTTTGCATTAAAGGTTGTTGATAGATCAATGTGTGAAAATGAATTAAATATTCTAAAAAATCTTCCAAAACATGTTAATATTGTGCAAATGAAAGATCATTTTTTTTTGGATCATTTTTGTATCTTTGTGTTAGAATTATGTGATTATACATTAAAAAAAGAAATTGAAGAAAATAATGGTATTTCAGAAGAAAATGTTCTTATTTTTTTTAAAAATATTAAAGAAGGATTATTTGCACTTATTAATTCCAATATTTTTCACAGAGATATTAAAGCAGAAAATATTTTAATTTCATGTGATAAAGATGGAAATAAAATTTTAAAATTGGGAGATTTTGGAAATGCAACATTTATGAATAGTCTTGATCAAAAATTTAGAATATTTGCAGGAACTTCTTATTACATTTCACCAGAAATGTGGGAATATGGAGGATGTGAATATAATTCAAAATCTGATCTTTATTCTTGTGGTGTTTTAATTTATGAAATGCTTAATGGAAGTCCTCCATTTGGTAATATTAAAAAAATTTTACAAATAAAAAAATTATGTATGAAGGGTATTACTGAAAGTGAAATTGACCATCTTTCTTTTTCAAAAGAAGGAAAAGAAATGTTGAAAGGATTATTATCAAAAATAGAAAAACGTATCAGCTGGGATGAATTTTTTGATTCTAAATGGTTTAAACAAAAAAAATAATAAACGTTTTAATTACCAATTTTCTTTCATCTTATTTAAAATAGGATGATTATTCAACTTTTGTTGAAATTAAAAAATAATTGAAGATAAAAAAATTAATATTATGTGATTAATAAAAATGTCAATCCAAAGATATGAAACAATTTTTAATGCAACTAAAAATGCTTTTAAAAAAATGAAAGAATTAGATCGAAATGTAAAAGATATAGAAGAAAATATAAACAATAAAATTGAAGATTTAGTAAACATTCAATATATTATAGTAACAAAATACCACATTTACGATAATTTAGAAAGTTTTGATTCAATAAAATATATATTAAAAAATTCTCAACCAATTAATCAAAATATTTTGATCCCTTGTGGACTGGAAGATATAAAAAAAGAAGAATTATTTGAAATTATCAATAAATATAAAATTTTATACAAAGAAATTTTAATTTTAAAAGAAAAATTAGACAAAGCTTCCGAAGAAAGTCATCAGTGTGAGGTAATATCAATGATGGAATTATATAAAAATAGTAAAAATGATATTGAAAAATATATCAAAAAATGTAATATAAATGAAAAATCCACAAAAGAACAATTAAAAGTAGATAATAATATACAAGAAATTTGGCAAGAATTTTTAAATGAAAAAGAAGAAGAGTTACTTGAGGATGAAGAAGAAGAAAAAGAAAAATTAGAAATAGATAATCTACAAGAAGTTTGGCAAGAATTTTTAAATGAAAAAGAATTACAAGAAGAAGAAGAAGAAGAAGAAGAAGAAGAAGAATCACTTGAGGAAGAAGAAGAAAAAGAAAAATTAAAGGAAGAAGAAAAATTAAAGGAAGAAAAAATAAATGTGTGTAATTTTGCATATCGAATGGAAAATATACAAAAAGAAAAAAGAAAAATAAAATTAAAAGATATTAATGTGGATTCTGTTTTTTCAGTGAGACATAAGGCAAGAAAAACAGATAGTGTTTGGAATGCATTTTATGATCCTCAAAAAAATGTCATTTCACATAGAGAAAATAAATTTAAAACACCTACTGGATTTTGTATGGCTCATTATAAACAAGTAAGACCAGAAAGAAAATCTTGTAATGGTTGGACAGAATGTGAAATATTAGTAGAGGATAAATGGATACCTTTTGATATTTTTCGTTTTCTTTTTGTAAAAGAATAATACGAATAAAATACCATTTAGAATGGATTTATCCAACTTATTAATTATTTAAATTTAATAAATTTTTTAAAATGAAAAATATAAAATTAAAAATTAAAAAAAATTTATTTAAAAATATTGGTAAATGTCTCTAAACATATAATAAATTCTACCAGAATATTATATTTAATTAAAATTAAATGAAAAATACATTAATGTATTTTTTAATCTAATTAAAATGGATAATGATAGAAATGTATTAGTAATTATTAGCTCAAAACAATGTGGATATTGTAAAAAAATTCCACCAATGTTAAATGAAATGATTAATTTGTTACCAAAAAAATCTGATTTTATATATATTGATAATGCAACAATGTTTTCTCAAGAAATTAATCCATTGCCAAAAAAATTGTCGACAATTTCATTTTATCCTTTTATTTTCAAAACAGAAACCATAATTTGGCAAGATTTTTTAAATGGAAATGAAGATAGATTTAAAGATTTTGATGTTGTTAATTGTTCATATGACGAAAATTTAAAAGATTTTTTTCCAAAAGATCGTAATTTTGATTGTTCATATGACGAAAATTTAAAAGATTTTTTTCCAAAAGATCGTATTTTTGATATTTATAATGTAAAATCGTTACTCTCATGGTTTAATAACGAATAAATTAAAAAAGGATTCAAAATCGGAGAAGAATTGAACAAAATGGTGGAAGAAATTCAAAATTTCTTTAAGTAATTTATACAAATTTAATTTGTATATGTAAAAAATTAATTTATTTATAAAACATTGCCTCTTGAAGTACCTCTTCCTCTAAATGAACCCCTTGCACCACTTGAAGTACCTCTTCCTCTGAAAGAACCTCTTCCACCTCTCGAAGTACCTCTTCCTCTAAAACCTCTTGATGAATCTTCCTTTTGTAAACCAACATCTACACCTTTTGATGTTTTAGTTTCAACTATATTTTCAGATTTTTCAGATTTTTTATTTTTTCTCATAGCTTTTGATTCTTCTTGTGTAAGATTTACATGTGCTTGATATTGTGTTGAAAATGTTCCTCTAATAATTTTTGACATTGCAATTTTACTAGTTTTATTTCCTACAACGTTTTGTGTAGTTCCGCCTGCAACAATTGTTGGAAATCCCTTTTCTACTATTATTTTTTTGTTATTTTCAGGAACTATATCAATTCTTTTTTTGTAAACTCTTTCTCGTATACTTGGTCCAAAAGATTGTTGGTGAACTAAAGATCCTCTAAAGGAATTCCAAGTATCAGTGTATTTTTTTATGGGATTAAGTGTTAAACCAGTTTTATTCATTACAAATCTAGCAGTGTGAGCTGATAAATCAATATTTTTAACTACATCAATGATTCTTTCCATATCAAAAGGCGACATTATGCCCTTGTAAGTATAACTAAATGTTGGTTCTACACCATAATCTTCAATAATCATAGATTTTGGAAATTGATCAAAAATCGGAGAATTTTTATCAGTGGCTAAATGTCTTACTGGTTCAGGAAGTGATATTTCTGCAGAATCCGGATGTATAACAGATAACAATTGATGAATAGAATTATATAAATATTCACCATTTCCCTTTACTGCATTTTTAATATCTTGATGTTGATCTTGAGATAAAAATCCAAGATATCTAACTAAATCTAATTTTAGAGGAGGATGATTATATGGATAAAACCACATAGTATTAACACTTTTTGTTTGATAATAACGAAGTGACCATGCTATACCTTCAGTATATCTTCTGCACATATCTTCTATATCTTCAGAAGAAGGAATAGGAAGTTTACCCCATTTACTTATTTGACCAGCGGGCATAAATTCGTTATTATACCATATTGAACGAAAAATTGAATAATCAAAATATCTGGAAGGATTTCCAAAAGTTGGAGTTTCTACATTAACAATTCCAGAATTAATCAACATATTTGGAGCGGCATCATAATTTGGCATACTAGCTTCATTTGCACACAACTTTGCTTCCAAATTTCCAAAAGATTCTAATATTTCAAATAAAACTTTAATATCCAAATCATTAATCCCACTTTCTGTTTGTAAAGTTAATGGTTTCCCAACATCTCGATATGCCTTTAAAAGTCCTTCTATCAAATTAAACATTGATTCGTGAAGTGGACCATGTGGCAAAAAGTCGTTTCCGATATTAAAAATAAGTGCAACAAAATCCATTAATGCAGTTCCTCTTAAATGTTCTGGTGATGTTTCAATCAATGCAAATTTTAATTTTTCAATATCAATAATTTGTCTTTTATCTTCTCTCATTAGAAATATATTTGTTTGACGTGAAATTAAACTCAACATAATTAAATCAGCATCTAAACCATATAAAACAATATTACCGCTAAATCTAACTTCTTTATCTTTTAATTTACCCATTCTGAGATAACTCATAATTTTATGTTCTCCTTCACCAGGGACATTAAATCCACTATAAAAAATATGTGGTGGTAACATTTTTCTACTATCTTGTAACCAAGCTTTCATTGCTACATCCAGTGCCATCATAAAATCTGTCCCTGGTGTAATAAAAGAAGTGTCTAAACTCTTACCATCTGATAAAATGACTGATTTATAACGACGTTCTCTCTGTTGATTAATTTTAGCACATGGAGCTAACCCATCAATAAAAATTAATAAAGAAGTTTTTGGAAGAACTTCGTTAATTGTTTTCTTTAAAATTTTGAGAATAGCTTTAATCATCGTATCAAGTCTTCTTACTTGACTATATTTCCTCATTTTAGCTTCTTGTATTGAATTTTTATGTTTTAAAATTCCCCAAGCCCATTGTATACCTTCATGTATCATACCATTCAAATCTAGGACTAATGCATCACTTTCATCTGGGACTCGATTCTTAAACACACCTTGAAAGTTTTTATCACCTTTAGCTCTAACAGAGAGCCATTTTTTAAACTTCGGTAGACCCATTTTATTCATAGATAGAAAAGAAAACTTAATCAGAAAAAGAGAGAATTTATTAAACACCTCTATTTATAATTAAAAAAATCTCAAATTGAGAATTAAAAATCTAATGTGATTGTAATATTTAAGCTAATGGAAAATTTGACTAATATTTACATATTTATAACACAATATGTAAAATTTAATTATCATAAAATTTTTTCCAAGATTTGTATATTGAAATTTTATAATATTATATTATATAATATTATTTTATTTACTCTTGTTTAAATAAAACCCAATTAAACAAAACTTATAAAGTTGAAAATTATCTTTGTGATAAATATTTAATATCTAGATGTGCGTGATCGGGCATTAAAGAGATAATATAATATTATTTTATTTACTTGTGTTTAAATAAACCCCAAGCAGATTGTATCTTCAGTGTTATTTTTTAAATCACGATTTCTTATATATTTAATTATTGAACTATAAAGACTATATTCACGTTTTCTACTGATAAAAACATATTGAATTTTTGAACACACCTCGCATTTACTCTCAAATTCAAACATATCAGTATTAAAACATATTATTTTTATAATTCTTGTTTTTACAGTTTTTGGATCTAAATATCCAAAAAAACCTTTACAACATTTTACATAAACTCTTAATTTAGACCAACGACGTGAAACTCTTTCTCTTACACATTCTGGAAGAAATTGACTACTTTCGACATTTTTTAATTCAAAATTTATGTATTTTTTGCAACATTCGCATTTAAATGAAAAAGAATCAACTACATAATTATACTCATCACGAAAAAATGATATTTCATTTTCTTTAACATAATTATCTTTTTTTCCACAATTTCTACAAATCATTCCTTTAAAAACATATTTTTCGCAAGACATTTTATTTTATAAAATACAAAAAAAATTAAAATCATTTTTTTAAATTTTATAGTTTTAGTTTTCAAAATAAATATTTAAGCATATTTCACACAATATTATATTTTAAAGAACAAAAATAAACCATTAATAATAACATTTTGTGGTTAAAAGAAAAACGAAATTACTCAACAAAAATTCCAATTATAATTTTAAATTATAATTATGGTAATTAACTCATTAATTCAGTGTATACACAAGATAATGTATAAATTTCATCTTCTGAATTGCATATTTTTTTATTTTCTTGTATTATATTTAAAATGTCTTCTTTATTTTCTATTATCAAAATGATATCTTTTATAATATTCAATTTTTTATTATTTTTTATAATGTAAATTTTATTTAAAGGGTTAAATAAACATTTTATACAAATCTCAGCATATTTTTTGTTTTCTTTTAAAATATCAAAAAGTAAAAAAATTCTATTTTCATTTAAAATTTGTACAAATATTTCGTAAAAAATTTCAAGATGTTCATTTTGATCAAGTTTATTTAGTACATGCGTAATCATTTTTTTTGTTCCACAAATCCCTAATAAAGAAGCGATAGTTTGATTATTATTGTATTTAGAAATTAAATGAAATATTTTAATTTTAGAAAGTAATTGTGATATTTTTACAAATTTAATAAAACTTTCTTCTTCACTTTTTTCAATTAAAAAAATTAAATCATCGTCTGAAAGTACATCAGGCATTAAAATATTTTTTTTATGCGAGGCACAACAATTAGGAAAAAAAGGAATTGTATTTTGATAAAAATTTTTATTATAGACTGAATTTTTATGGTCCTCACTACTATAATTTTTATTATGTTGCATTTATAAATTCTTACATATGATTATAACCCCCATCATTTTTACATAAAAGGTTTAAAAATACTTTTAAATAATTCATAATTATTATCATAATTTTCATCGCATCCTGTTTCTTCTGGATAAAAAGGGACAGCTTGATGATTTTTAGGAGCCGGTCCCAATAAATACATACCCCATCCTATTGCAATAAAAAAAGCGATTATAACTGTTAAATAAAAATATGTTTCGGCTGTAATTTGTTTTTTGGTAGATATTGGTTGTTGTGAAAAACTATTACAAATGTTTATTTTTTGAAAATCACTTGTTTTAGTTGCATATTTATAAGCATTGTATTCGAATAAATTTGGAATATAAGCATTTGCAGTTATATTCCCATTTTGTATCAAATCATTTAAATAAATGTCAATAGATCCGTTATAATCTTGAAATCTAATTTTATCCCTTAAAGTGGGACTTATACAAATTGCTTGAAATCCTTTTGGTGAAAAAGTTTGAACATATTTTATTGAAGAGTTAAATGGTAATTCAATAATTATTTCATCGTTCATTAAATCACAACGATCATTCCATCTTGTAAGATATATTATATCACCCATCAAAATATTTTTAATAGCGACTTCAATTTGCGAAGAATTAAAAGAAGAAATTGTAGTATCTTTGATTATAATGCAATATTGATGTATAGATCTTTCAGAAGACTCTTTTAAAGCAGCTCTTATCATATGTTTTTCATTTTCGATTGGTGGAATCCCATTTTTTCCAGTAACAATAAAAGTTTCAAATATATCTGTATTAAAATATGAAATAACCTTATTAGAATCACCACCATCAAATAAAATTGCAACTGGTATTTTTGCACTCATTTTATTATATGTTTTACAATAATAAGTATCTTTATGTTTTTTTCAAGATTAAAACAACAATGTATAAATATTTTATTAAAAATTAAAATCCTAAAATATTTGGAAAGTAATTTATCTTCAAAGAACATAAATTTATTTTTTTTAACGGTTTTTAAATTACTTTAATATCCTTCCCATTGAACTAAAGGAGAACCACTTATTATATTATCATTTCCGTCAATTCTAATGGGATTACAATCTTTACTTGTTAAAACATTATATTTTACACCATTGGAGTCAGTAATTGTATAATAAGGACTTTCAAAACGATGATTTTTACCAGTTAGTGGATTTGATGCACCTTTAATTGAAAAACTACAAAATTGTGGATGTAAAATATGAACATCTTGTCCTGGTCCTGGTCTACATTTTGTTTTTGGTACTCTTCGGTACATGAGTTCTTCTTTTTTACCAAATACTTCTATATATAAAATATCATTCGGATTTACACCTTCTTCTGTTATTGCATTACTGGGGTCATTGTAATAATCATTTCTTCTGCATTGAATTTCATCTTTCACACATCCTGTAAATATAAAAGTTCTTGTTGAAAATGAAATCCAACAAATAACCATCATTATAATCATTCCAAATAAAATACCAATAAAAAAAGATAAAGTGTCCCACATTGTTTTACATTTGCACATTATTTCCAACAACTTTGATTTTTGTAAATAATAACTTATTAATATCAAAAAATTTTACATTTAATATTATTTTATTAATTATTTTCACTTTTTTAAAAAGTGAAAACCATTTTATAAATTTTTAACAAGAACTAGAACTAGAACTAGAACTAGAACTAGAAGATTTACAATCGGGACAAATCTTATGACTCGGAACAACAACACATTCACATTGGGTCTTTTCTGAACTACTAGAACACGATGATTCACATTTGCGACAATTTCTAATTGGACAATTTTCATCACATGGTGGAAGATTATGAAGACAAGGAGGTCTTACACATTTATGAAAAGCTTTTAATGGATCATAAGTATTAGAACTAGTAACCCAAGGGCGACAATCTTCTTGATTACTTTTAACATGAACTTTTAATATATCCATAACTTTACAAGGATCGCATGGTAATTCACAAGTAAATACTTTTGGGCCTTTCTTTTTTTTCTTATCAGATTTATCACAATCTGTATTACGGAGGCATCCGCATTTTTTACAACCACATTCTTCGACACAGGCTTTTTTGTCATGACAAATCTTTGGACATTCTTTGCAGGTTGACATTTATATTTCACAGATGATAATTTCTTTGAAAAATGATATCAAATAATAATCAAAATTGTCTTTGTATTATTAATTTTACAAATAATATAAAATGGATAATATTAATGAAATGATTTCTTTAAAAACTGATATTGAATAATAATCAAAATTATTTTTATATTATTTTTTTACAAATATAAAATGAATAATATTAATTTGGTGTTAAAATATGCAAAATTAAAAAAAAATTAACATTATGGCATTAAAATAATCATTTTTGTTTTTTGATTATCATTTTTTTGTAATTAATAATGATTTTTATTTTAAATTATTACTACTTACTATTTTTCTATGAAAAAAATATTATTTATAGAAAAATGGAGTTTTCATGGTTGTATAAACACAGTTTTCACCTATTTGTTTTCCATTTTTTAAATCATAATCTAAAAATAAAAAATAGTCTTTTATTGCTTTTGCATGAAAATCACCAACGTATATAATAATATTTTTTGGTTTTTTTAATTCTAAATCATTTACCACATTAAATTTTTTAAAAATTCTACAAAGAGTATATATATCAACTGTGTATGAAATGATATCTATGATGAAATTTGATAAACCACCAAAAATAAAAATTTCATTTGTTAGTGATTCTTCATTTTCTGTTAAATCTTTATTGATATTTTCATTTATTAAATTTTCAGTATATTGATAAATATTTTCATAATCATCTTTTTGATATTCATATTCTTCAAAAGTCAATAAAGTTTCTATTTTTTTGTAGAAAAAATTTTTAATATCTATTCCTTTGTAAGATTTTTCTATTTCCTTTTTTAAATATTTATTATCAAAAATTCCAATAATTAATTGTTCTTTCCATTTGTAATAATCCAATTTATCATTAAAATATATTTTGTAATATTTTAAAAAAATGGGTGCAATCTTTTTTCGAAGTTTATAATCATAAATATTACTTCCAGCTATTATTTCCATAGAATTTACTAATCTCAAAAGAGGTGGAAGTATATTTATTTGATTTGATTTAATTATGGTAGCAGATCCTCTGATATCAACGTAGTGTAATCTACCAATAAAATCTTTTTTAATATTATTCATTATTTTTGCAGTTTTTCCATTAGGAAATGCTGATTTTTTATTTTTAGCAATGTAATGTAAATCATCTTCCAAATAAACATCTAAGAACACAGGACTATTATTTGATATTTTTTTTATAACATTTTCTATTTCTTTGTATTTAATTATATCACCTGTTCCATTTTCTAAAAGCCATTGTCCCATGTCACTTTTTAATGAATATTTTTTATAATTTTCGTTATCAAAAACTTTTTTATTATCTTTTTCTTTCATAATCGATGAGCAATTTTCATTTGAAGCGTGATTTTCACCAAAAATGTAAACTGTCATTTTATTTTCATGATTGTGCAATTCGTAAAAAGTTTTTGGACCAGAAATATATTTAAAAATAATTGAATTTTCTAAATTATATTCATATTTTTCAACTAATTGATTAAGTGTATAATTTTTAGAAGAAATAACTAGTTTCGTTGATTCAAATTCTTTTTCATATTCTTCCAAATTTCTAAGATAATATAAATTATAACTTTTGATCACATTTGTGTAAACTGATAAAATTGGTATTTTTTGTTTAATTGGTCTGGATACTTTTTTAATTTTAATTTCTTTTTGAGGTGTATTTACTTTTTCTTTTTTATAAACTTTGGATTTTTTTTTATACATTTTAATTATAAATGTTATTATATTTTTACTTCTTAAAAGTAAAAAAATTATAATAATTTTTTTAATAGTCGTAATAAAGTTTTATACGCAAAAAAATTCAATATTTATATAAAAAATTTTCTTACATAGCTACAATAATATATAGTGATGGAACACAAGAATGTTTTCAAAATGGTCAATTACATTGAAATAATAATCAGCCGCGAAGACCATGTTCCTTTGGAACATGACCTGCCGTAATATGGAGTGATGTAACGTAGAAATGGTATCAAAATGGTCAAAAAACATCTTAAAATAATTTTAAGTATAAATTTTTATATAATATATACTTAACTAGTGTAACTTTTAATTTGTGATTAAAAGTTTATTGATTATTTATTAACCTTTTATAAAAAATGCATCAAATTCGCCATCTTTTTGTTTTATACCATTTTTATACCATTTTTGTATTCCATTACTCATTATTAATGCAGGAAGATTATTATCTCGATGTAATCGATCATTTTGATACCATTCTTTTAAATTACCATCTATTATAGCAGGTTGATCATTATTTCGATGTAATTGATCATTTTGAAACCATTCTTGTCTTCCATCACTATATATTACGGCAGGTTGATCGTTATCTCGATGTAATTGATCATTTTGATACCATGCTTGTCTTCCATTTAAACTCATTATTACGGCAGGTTGATCATTATCTCGATGTAATTGACCATTACGATACCAATATTGTGATCCATTCTTATATATTATGGCAGGTTTATCTTTTCGATGTCTTTTACCATTTTGATACCAATTTTGTGTTCCATTACTATCTATTATGGCAGGTTGATCATTATCTCGATGTAATTGACCATTACGATACCAATATTTTGTTCCATTACTATGTATTACAGCCGGTAAATCATCATCACGATGTCTTTGACCATTTTTAAACCAATATTGTTTTCCTGATTCATCAATAAATGGATTTTTTTCATTAAATTTATCCATTAAAAATAGAATATTTTGTCTTCTGTGTTTTTATTATTTTAAATACAAATTTTTTTTCAATCAATTTTTAAGATATTAAAAATTGATTGAAAAAAAGGTAAATAAATAAGTATGGCAGTTCACTCATAGGCTACAGAAATACTCTTAGGAGTAAGTTATAAAATGTAACAAATATTATAATATTTGTTGCGATCAAATGCTACATTTTGATTGAGAAATAAAATTATATACTTATTTATAAAAATGTTTGGAGTATTAAGAGAACCTTTGCCTCTGGGATTTATTCCGCCTTATGGTCATCAGCCTAGGATTGTGTATGATCAGCAAAATAGTCGGTCCAATCCAATTCAGGTTAATAACCAACAGTCAGTCAAGCATTTTACGGCATGTTAACTCCAAATCGTAAAACAGACTACTACAAAATTAACGGCCCTACAACACCTTTTGTTCTCCATCTTAATTTGCTCATCCCGGATCTTAAAGTCCAACAACCTGATGTAGAAATTAAAGCAACTATTAAGGACAGTCAAGGTAAGGTGATTGGTACGCTTTACCAACCAAATGTCTCTAAATGGACATCATTCTATGAGCCTTTTGGTAAGGATAACTATCTCATGGGTCCTAAATACAAAGAGACGGTTCCGGGAGGCAAGTACTCTATTGAAATATCTTCGGTTTCTACCTTGTACAGAGCCGGCAGTGGAAGATATTCACTGGCTGTTGGTGATGAGGAAGTTTTTCCTCCCAATGAGATAGCTAATGCTGCTATATTAATACCAAAATTGGATCGAGAGTTCTTTGCCATCACAGAGAACACTACAGTTACTCTTCAATCTCAGACTAATAGTATGTGGTATGTTTTTATTATAATTCTGGTGATTTTAATCCTTATTCTGGTTGTAGGTCGAGTTTTATACACTACACTTAAAACTCAAAGTGTAGCAGTGTTGTCAACGCCAGTGATATTATCAACTCATCGTTCAGCATCATCGGCGTATCAATAAACATATATTTCAATTTATTACCTTTTTCGTCAACTACAGTCAAGTTTAACTTAATAATTAAAATTATTTTAATTATTTTATTATCTAAAAATTACTTCCAAGAAACAGTTTTTTTTGTTGTTGCGTACAGTGGTTTTGTTTCAAGTTTTGATACACGTTTGCATTCTTTTAATCTCCTCTGCTCAAAATGAACAATTCTTTTTGAAAAAAAAGGTCTTTTCAACTTTTGAAAAGAAGGTTGAAAATCCATATACGAATCACATTCGAAAGGTGCGTATAAATAATAATTTTTTAAAAAGAAAATTCTTTCATTTTCAATTTGATAATTTTCTGCAAATTCATCCATATAAGTAGGTAATGAATCGTCTGAAAATAAATAATCTTTTTTGTGATATTTGAATTCCAAAAACTCAGAATTTAATTCTTGTTCAAGTTTTTGATTTTGCATTTGATTCTTCTGTTTTTATTATACCTTATACAATTAATTTTATAATCAGTTTTAAAATTATTTTTTCAAATTGGTATGAAAATGTAAAAAACATCGAGGTAACGGAAAAACAGAAGAATCAAATGGAAATTTAAAATGTTATCTACATATTTTTTTAATTTTATTTTAAACTTTTATAAATATTTTTTTATTTTTATCCTTTTATATTACATACGTCAAGTTCTCCTTCTTTTTGGTTTATCCCATTAATATACCATCCTAATTCTCCATTGGATTTTATTACAGCAGGTAGATGATTATCTCGATGTTTTTTACCATTTTGATACCATTCTAATTCTCCATTACTCCATATTACAGCAGGTTGATCATTATTTCGATGTTTTTTACCATTTTGAAACCAAAATTTTGTTTCATCATTCCATATTATAGCAGGTTGATCATTTTCACGATGTCTTTGATCATTTTGATACCAATATAATCCATCACATTCTATTATAGCAGGTAAATCATTATTACGATGTAATAAATTATTTTGATACCATTTTTGTATTCCATTGCTACATATTACAGCAGGTAAATCATTATTTCTATGTAATATACCATTTTGATACCATTCCTGTGTTCCATTACTTGTTATTACTGCAGGTAAATCATTATCACGATGTTTTTTACCATTTTGATACCATTTTTTTGTTCCATTATTATATATTACAGAAGGCAAATCACTATCTCTGTGTTTTTTTCCTTTTTTAAACCAATATTGTTTTTCATTGTTTATGGCGTCAGGTAAATCACCATCTAGATGTAATTCGTCATATTTATTATACCTTCTCTTATAAGATTTTTCATCATTTTGATTTTGCATTTCAAAAAATTAATTTTATTTATACAATTAAATTTATAATCAGTTTTTAAATTTATTTTTATTACTTTTTTACAAATTTATTTTATTTTATTTTAATACTGATCATTTTTTTGATAAAAATTGCTTTGGCAAAAATCCCAATTTTGTGGAATATATTTATTGAGAGCAAGATCATTATATTGGCGAACTTTATTTTTTGCGTGAGATATATAAAATTTTTCCATAAAAATAATTTTACCAACAATATCTAATGGTACGTTATCTTCTTTTAAAGGTACAACAATTTTATGAATATTTCGCAAGCTAATTAATGTACCTGTAATATTAAGAAATTTTAAGTTTGGAAAGTAAAGAATTTCTTTAATAACATTTAGAGATTTTTCTGTAAACATGTTATGTGATAAGTCTATTATTTCAATGTATTCACGCGTCTTAACTAAAAAATCAGAATAAATTTTATAAAAATTATCATCATCAATAAAAATACATTTAAGAGCAATGTATTTTACATTATTATTCAGAACCGAATTTAGTTTTTCCAATAAAGAGGAAATGGGAACATAACCTTTTTTATTGGCTTTTTTTGTAGTTTTAAATTGGTCATCAGGACAAATCATATGATTTGTACTAACAATTATATTTGGTTGAGTAGTATCTTCTAATATAATAATTTGATCTTCCATTTTAAATTATTACTATTTACGATTTTTTATACAATTATTTAAAAAAAATTAAATATATATTTTTAAAAATATATATTTATTAACCTTTCACATAAAAAGCATCAAGTTCTCCATTTTCTTGTTTTACACCATTTACGTACCATTCTAATCTATCATCATATATTATGGCAGGTTTATCTTTTCGATGTCTTTTACCATTTTGAAACCACGCTTGTGTTCCATTACTCTCTATTACGGCAGGCTGATCATTATCTCGATGTAATCGACCATTTTGATACCAAAATTGATCTCCATTGGAATATGATAAAGCAGGTTTATCATTATCACGATGTAAAAATCCATTTTGATACCATTGTTGTGTTCCACTGATATATATTACAGCGGGTTGATCATTATCTCGATGTATAAATTTATTTTTATACCATTTTTGTGTTCCATTTTTATCTACTATTAGTTCATTTATATTTTCCATTTTTATTTTTACCATTTACAATTTTTTTTATAATCAATAAAAATTACCAAAAAAATATATTATATTACCATTTATATGGATCATGTCATATTTTTCTGTAACATACAAGGCATCACCACTTTTATAATCTTTATACAAAATTATTAATTAATTATTTAGTTTAAACCAAGGTTGATTACCTTTAAGTTTTTGACAAGTATATTCGCCGTTTGTCTCAATTATACTTTCCATTTTCCATCTTTCTTTGTCAAAAAAATTATTTAAATCTTTAGTATGATTTTCACCCATGATTAAAATACAATTTCTAATTTCATCGGGACCATGTTCATACGCTTCATGTTTCATTTGTTTGAATATTTTAGCAAGAGAATAAACATCAGCTATCAAAGATGTTAAATTAACAAATATATCGTATATAGAAATATATAAATCATTATTAATTTCGTATTCATCTCCTTCAGTGTGATTATTGATTATATCTTTAATTTCTGCATAAAAATTCATATATTCTTTCATTGAAAATTTATCATCTTTTTTTAGTTTTTTTATTTTTAGTTTTAAATTTTCTTCAAAATATTTATTTATTTCATTAGAGAGATAACTTTTTGATATTTCTTCTTGTAAAAAATTATTATCATAATAGGAATTTATAAAAATATCATACAATGAATCTTCATTTTCTAAAAAAGATAATAAAATTTTATGCAAGGGTTCGGATGTTAATTGTTCGTATATAAAAATATTATCCAAATATAAATCACTATAATGTAAAAAATAATATTTAGATATTAAAAATATTAGTCCATTTAAATTTTGGAAAATTTTAGGATTTTTATTTTCAGAATTATAGTTATTATTAAAATATTCATTGTAAATTCTTCGAAAGTCTATATAATCAATTCTGTAATTTAAACAAGGTGAATTTAATTTCATTTCAAATTTTTTATCAATATTTTTTATATTATATTCTAGGCAATCATCAAGTCCCATATATACAAATGAGCTAATATCTAGATTTAATTGTATAAAATCATCTCCATCTTTTAATGTCTTTTCTACAAATTCTCTTGTTTTATTATCATCATACCATTCTTCAAATAAAACATCCACAAATAAATCTCCTTTGTCGAGAATATTTTTAATGTAAAACCAAATATGTTTATCATAATTATTGTTATTAACAATGTTTTGTAAAACTTTTTTTACTTCCACATTTTCAATTCCATCAAAATATATTATATATTTTTTAATTATAAAAATATAAAAATCATTTTCATTATACTTTTGATTTTTTATAAAAAAATTAAAATCGTTGACTTGTCCCTCGCTTTTTATTTTTTCTCTATTATTATTCCAATAATTTATAATTTTGGTCAAATTTAAATAAACTTTAAAATCTGGATCATATATATATTCTTGTCCCTTGAATTTAAAATTATTTATAAGATTTGGACATCTTTTAGATAAATAATTTGCATGTGCTTCTCCCACGATGTATATATTTTTTTTGTAAAAATCAGATTTATAATGTTTAATGGATAATGCTCCCGATATTTTTGCAGATTCTTTTGGTTGATTATATTCTTTTGTTGCTATTTTTTTCATTAAAAATCCAATTTTATTATTTATTGGTTTTATTAATGGATTTTTTAATAATTTTAAATAAGTATCAATATGTTTTTGTTCATAAAAAAACATTTCATCATCATTAAAAGTTTCCAACATTTCATAACATTTGCTCAAAACTTCCAATTCTTCCAAATTCAATTTTAAAAGTAAATCAGTTTTATTTTTTATAAAATTGCGATCTTTATAATTAGAATAAATATAATAACAGAAATTAGTTGCTTCTTCCTCATCTTTCATTTCCCAAACAAAATATTTATTTGCATTTTTTATAAATTCATTGGGAGGTAACACACCATCCATAGATAAAATATTTAGAATATATTTATTTTTTAAACTTTTAATTTTATTAATTTTATCTAAAACTATTTTACGACCTTCATAGTATTTGTTTTTTTCTGTTCTTTTGATTTTATTTTTTAAAAATATATACTGATTTTGTACAAAATAATCGTAGTAGAAATCCAATTCTAATTTTTCGTAACTAATATACCCAGAACTTTCACCTTCTGTATTATATGTAAAATATAAATCATCTTTTTCTCTATTTTCTAAAATAAAATTTTGATCAGAAATGGAATGAAAATAACTTTTATTATTTATTTCTGGTAAAGATTGTGAAATTCCCATTTAATATAATACATAATAATTAACAATATTGGAAAATAAATTAAAAATTGATATATTTTTTTGTCTATAAAGATAAATAAAAATTAAGATGCAAGAAAATAATCCAATTATAGATAAAGATGGAACAAAAACATGGTATCAAAATGGTCTATTACATCGAGATAATGATCAACCTGCCGTAATACGGAGATATGGAAATAAAAATTGGTTTCAAAATGGTAAATTACATCGAGATAATGATCTACCTGCCATAATACATAGTGACGGATCACAATTTTGGTATCAAATGATCAATTACATCGAGATAATGATCTACCTGCAATAATAAATAGTGATGGAACAGAAAAATGGTATCAAAATGATCAATTACATCGAGATAATGATTCACCTGCAATAATATATGGTAGTGGATCACAATCCTGGTATCAAAATGATAAATTACATCGTAGAGCAATTTTGATTTAAAAATGACATTGAAAGAAGAATGCCAAAATTATCGCTTGTCAAAATAAATATTAAAAATTTAAAAAATTATTTTTGGTAATGTAATTGGGCTAAAAAATTTAATAAAAATATATTTAAAGTAACTTTAAATATTTAAAATATTATTCTATCATATCAAAATAATACGATCTAAGTATTAATAAAAGTTTTTCAGATGTTATATTACTACAATCAACTCTTCCTTCATATATAGCTCTTGCGTATTTATAAAATTGTTTTTCACTCTGACCTGTTCCAGGTATAAAATCGTATACTTTTTTTGACTTTAAAATTGGCGCAGCAGCTATATTTTTAAATTTATAATTTTTAGTATTTTCTAAACTTTCAACATATTTGTAAATAATTGAAACTAAAAGACAAATATCCACGTTTTTTAAATTTATAGTATTAAAAAATACAGCATCTAATAAAAAATTAAAATTATCTATATTATTCTTATTAATCTTATTCATAATTTAATATTATTATTTATAATATATTTTCCAATATTGTTAAATTTATAGAATGAAATTTAAATACCACAAAATGTATCATTTATTTTTAATTGATTCATTTTCCCACTTTTTTAAATAAAGTCGCTGAAGAATCCCGATTTTAATTTTATTTATTTTATATACAAAAAAATATAATCAATTTTTTAATTTATTATATATTAATTTAGCCTTTTATATTACTTGCATCAATTTCTCCTTCTTCTTGTTTTATTCCATTTTTAAACCATTCCATTTTTCCATCACTTTTTATTACAGCAGGTAGATCATTATCTCTATGTAATTGACCATTTTGATACCATTCTTGTGTTCCATCACTCTCTATTACGGCAGGTTGATCGTTATTTCGATGTCTTTGACCATCTTGAAACCAATATTGTGATCCGTCACTCTTTATTACGGCAGGTAGATCATTATCTCGATGACTTTGACCATTTTGATACCATATTTGTGTTCCATTACTTTGTATTATAGCAGGTTGATCATTATCTCGATGTCTTTGATCATTTTGATACCAATACATCGATCCGTTATTATATATTATCGCAGGTTGATCGTTATCTCGATGTTTTTGACCATTTTGATACCAAAATTGTGTTCCACAAATGAATATTTTGGAAGGTAAATCATTTTCTCTGTGTAATTCACCATTTTTATACCATTTTTGTGTTCCTTTGTGGTCTATTGTGAAATGGATTTTATTATTATTTTCCATAAATTTATTTTTGTTGTATTTTATATTATTACGATTTACAACTTCTTTTTTTATCATTTTCATCGTTGATTAAAATATTTTAAATATTTTAAATTATAAATTTATTAAATTTTTATTCTTCAGCTTCTTTTCTAGATATGATATCCTCTACATATTTTATAGTTTCAGGACTATAATCATATTCATTTCTGGAAAGAGCACCATTTATACAATTTTTTTTGGCACACTTTAATGTACAATAACCTCCAATATCATCATCATAATAAAAAAAATTACATTTATTACATATAGGTTTACGACATCCTATACAATTTTCGTATTATTCCAGAATTTTATTACAAGATGGACACTCTTTGTAAATAAGATTCGATAAACGTATTATTTTTTACAATCTTTTAATTCTATATTCTAATTCTTTAAAATGCTTTTTTTATTGATTTATATCCATAATTTTATTTTATCAATCCACGAAAATTTCTTCATCATTTTAAATATTATATCTTTTATTGACATCTTTTTCGAAGGTATACTAATCTCTTTTAATATTACTACTGGTAGCTTCATGTAGTAATTTTATTATTTCACCGTTGTTGTAAAATACAGCTTCACGTAATAGCTTATCATCTACATCTGCTCCAAAGTTAAGAAGTAATTTTACTATTTCCACATTCTGATAATATACTGCAGTATGTAGTGGTTTACTACCATTAATATTTGGCTGTGAAGGATTTGCACCAAATTTTAAAAGTAGTTCTACTACTTCTGTATAATTGTTATACACGGCAATACGCAGTAGAGTTTCACTACATTCATCTACTAGTGAAGGATCAGCTCCCTTTTTAAGAAGCTGATGTATAGTTTCTACTTTTTGTTTTACTCCATTTATAAACCATTTTTGCGAACCATCATTGGATATTATTGCAGGTTTATTGTTATCTCTGTGTAATTCGCCATACTGATACCATTGTTGGGTTCCATTACAAAATATTATAGCTGGATTATCATTATCTCTGTGTCTCTTCACTTATCCTTACTTTTATATAGCTTAAGTGGCAGATCATTTTTATTTCTTTTCTCCCATACACCATCGATACAAATATATCTATAATCTGAATCCAAGTAGTTTTTTCTAGTTTCTTTGACCCACGCGCATCTCTTTAAGAATCTATTTGCTATTTTTTTAGATGAAAGATTATGTTCATTTACAACTTTTTTGTATATTATTTTATTTTCTTTTTTTGCAATAGACTTTAACTGTTTCAAAATACTAAGAATCTGATATGCTTCCAGACATTGCTTCCAGAGCCTAACTTTATCAAGGGATTCTGCAGATTCCCGATAATTACCATTTGAGAAAGATGTTACAAATGTGTTAACCATTTTACTTTAAAAAATCAATTAGCCAATTTTTTTTAAAATCATTTTAAAAAAATTATATATTTATTTTTGTTATTAAAAATTATAAATACATATGTGCGACCATGGCATCCAATTCACTATTAATTTTCTTTTGACATAAACAATTAATTGTATAAGTACTTATTGTATAAGGAAATCCTTTAAAATCGCTGAGATTATATGTTAATTTTTCTTTAGATAAATCATTTCCAAATGTTCTTAATAAATTAATTTTTGAAACTAATTGCCTAATCTCTTTTTCAAGTGCTCTCAATCCTTTATCTTTAATTTTATCATTTATTATTGTCATTAATCTTTCACAAGCTTCATTTGTAATGCTTAAATCTTCTTCTTTTATTCCCAAATCTGTATTAACTTTTGGAATCATAAAATCTTCAATTATTTTAATTTTTTCTGGAAGTGTATAAGATGGGATTTCTATAATATCTAATCTATCTAATAAAGCTGGATCCATATCTTTAATTGAATTCATTGTTACCATAAACCAAATATTTGATAAATTATGTTTATATTCCGACAAATAACGATCATCAACTTCATGATTTTGAGTATAATCTATAATATTTAAAATTGAATCTTGAACTCTTTTGTCAATCTTGTCAATTTCATCTAAAAGTACAATACCATTCGAATACTTCATTTTTTTTAACATTCTTAAAATTATTCCTGGATTAGATCCAACCCAAACATTTTCTGATCCTTTAATAACTGAAGGATCTTCTAATCCTCCCAAAGAAATGCGATCAAATGGTAATCCCAATATTTTTGCCAAAATAGAAGGTGTAAAAGTTTTACCCACACCAGGTGGTCCTAAAAATGCAATTAAAGATTTTGATTTTGGATTATATATTCTATTGTTAATAATTTCAATTAAACGTTCTTTTACATTTTCTAATCCGAAAATGTATTTATCAAGTTCTTCATATATTGTATTGCAATATTTTCTAATTTCATTGGGTGATTTTTTATCCATTTTAATTTCAGGTAATTTCATTCGATCGTGTGGTAAATCTATAGCAAATTCTAATTTGTTTTTAATAGAATAATATTCATCACTTTCTGGTTTTTTTGAAAGCATTGATCGATACATATCATATAAAGATGATTTAATATCAACACTTGCATCTAGTTCTAATATTTTATGTTTTATTGAGCCTTGATAATTGGGATTTATTTTAAGAATATCATCTTCTAATTTTTGATATTTTTTTAAATTTTCATTATTCAACTTACTATCTGATAATAAAATAGTATTTATATCTTTTTGAATTGATAAATATTCTCTTGATCCTATTTCCAAAAATTCAAGTGAATCATAAAATTGAAGAGCTTCAATTTTATCTGATTTGAGTATTTTAGATTTTAAAATTTTTTCCAAAGTAGGTTCATTTATTTTTATTTCTTCTCTTAATTCTTTTAATTCTTTTTGTAAAATTTTACTCTCTTTTTCTGATAAATTACTAAAAGAAGTTTCATCTTCTAATTCTTCATCATTTTCTAATAAACTACTTAATATAGATTTTTCTCCAGGTTTTAAATTTTTAATATGTTTTTTGAAATTTTTATTTACACTTTTTTCTATATTTTCCTGATCTGAATTTGGAATTAATTTTTTTAAACAATTTATAAAAACATTTTTTGATGACAAATCTTTTTCTAAATAATCTTCTGTTTCAGAAGATTCATTATTTTCTGATTCATCTTCAATTTCTTCAATTTCTTCTAGAATTTCAGATTCGCTATCAGGATCGTAATCTTTATCACTTGATTCATCTTCGCTGGATTCTTCATAGCTAGTTTTAATACATAATTCTTCTTTCTTTTTATTTTTAATATTGTTATTTAGTTTGATTTTCTTATTACTTGATGTTGGTAATGAATTGGTGGCTTTTCTTTTTCTAAGATTGTACATTTTATAAATTACAATTTATTTAATTATTGTCTTAAAATATTTTCATTTAAAATGAAAATATTTTTATAATTATTTATTTTTGATACAATCAAAAGTCGATATATTTATACTTTAGTTGATATGGATGACAATTTTTAAATAAATAAAAAATTAAAGTTATTTTAATTTTTTATACATAAGTATTTAATATTATACAATTAAATGTCATTGACTTATAATCAAAGTAAAGTATTCGAATTACTTAAAACCTTTATTAAAACTGAAAAAATTATTTGTATTGCGGGACAATACAGGTGTGGTAAAAAACATGTAGTTAACGAGTATATTAAAAGTATACCAGATACTAAAGTTTTAATAGCTAATATTGATATTTTATTTCCAAATGGAACTTTTGATTTATTTTCTCTTCGAGAAAATTTAAAATTTTTGAATAATTTATCTAAGGAATATGATCTTTTTTATCTTAAAGATTTCGAAAGAGCTGTACAACTTACCAGTAGCTTTCGTTTTAAATTTGGAATTGATTCTATTAATATTTGGATTAAATTTCTTGATCAATTAACAATAAAGACGATATTAACATCTAGTGTATCAAATGCTCGTTCTTTAATTAATGAAAATATATGGATGATTGAATTAAAAATTACAGACGAAGATCGTCAATTTATTATTAATACATATGCGAATCCTAATGACTCTGAACAAATAAAAAAAGCAATTTCATACTCTAAAGGTAATTATTTATATGATACATACATTGCAACAATAAGATCTAATAAATTATACGCTTATAGCCGTGAAGACCATAATTTTGATAAAAAAAATTATAGCCGTGAGGACCATAATCAAAAAATTACTTGGAGTGAACACTACAAGGAAATATTATCACTTATGGAAACTTTTTCTTTAAATGTTGATAAAGTTGTCAAACCTGATGAAAACATACATATGATTGGATTGGATCATATAATAAAAATTATTGAATGCAATGTAATTATACCAATTGAACTTAATCATCCATTAATTCCAATTTGTAAAGGTATATTATTACACGGACCTCCGGGGACTGGTAAAACTACCATATGCCGATGGTTAACACATAGACTCAAAGGAAGAGTTTATCAAGTGGAACCAGACAGTGATGAAACTTTTGCTTCTTGTTTAAAAAAGACACTCGATAAAGCATCAAAAAATACACCTTCAGTGGTAATGATTGATGAAATTAATACTAAAAGTAATGATAAGAGATCTATTCTTACTATGTTGGACGGATTTACATGTTATGATAGACGTAATATTACTATAATAGCCACTACGATGCAAATATCAGAGATGAACGAATCTTGTATAAGGGGTGGTAGATTCGAAAGATGTATTTCATTTGATTATCCAACTTTAAATATAATCAAACAAATTATTGAACGTAGATTTACAATTGCTATTGATGGAATTAAAGAAATGTATCCAGAAATTTCTAAATCATTAAGTTCATGTATTATTAAAACAAATATTAATAATATGGCCATATCGGTTAATAGTTGCTCACCTGCAACAATACATTTTGTAATAGATGAAACTATTAGATCAGCAGCCACACCCGAAGAAAATTATAATTCCGTTGCTAATTTTTTAAAAATTGCTAAAGAAGTTAAAGATAATCGTAGCAAATCTCAACAAATTATAATTCCTAACACTAAAAATTGTGATGATTTATATACTTAATTTTTTAATTGATTAAAATGTGTATGATTTATAAATTGGATAGAAAAAGAAGAAGAAATAAAATGATTAAATTTAAAATAATATCTTGATCAAAATGGAACCAAATTTAATTAAAAAAAATGGAGATCATATTTGGATTAAAAATGGTAAAAAACACAGAAATGATAATTTACCCGCAGTAATAAATTATAATACTGGAAAAAAAGAATGGTATCAAAATGGTAAAAGACATCGTGATGATGATCAACCTGCTATAATAAAGAGTAATGGAACACAACATTGGTATCAAAATGGTAAAAGACATCGTGATAATGATCAACCTTCTATTATATGGTGTGATGGATCACAAATATGGTATAAAAATGATAAAAAACATCGTGATAATGATCAACCTGCAATAATAAATAATAATGATCACTTAAAAAAATGGTATAAAAATGGTAAATTAAACAGAGATAATGATAAACCTGCTATAATATGGAATGATAAAACACAAATGTGGTATCAAAATGGTCTATTACATAGAGATAAAGATCAACCTGCCAAAATGTATAGTGACGGAAGATTATATTGGTATAAAAATGGTAAATTAAACAGAGATAATGATAAACCTGCTATAATACTCAGTGATGGAACACAAAGATGGTATCAAAATGATAAAATACATCGAGAT
>Ga0315284_10000403_pt1 | contig 59170 bp, 57 predicted proteins | sample YL17G09_16_MG_FD_203696 | JGI IMG/M metagenome (GOLD analysis project Ga0315284, IMG submission 203696) | Sediment microbial communities from Yellowstone Lake, YNP, Wyoming, USA - YL17G09_16 | ecosystem: Environmental > Aquatic > Freshwater > Lake > Sediment | place: USA: Wyoming | collected...
AGAGGCAGCGCGCGGGGCTCATAACTCCGAGGACACAGGATCGAAACCTGTTGCCGGTATCCAATCATTCGCCAGCTTTACAGAAGCTGGTTGTCATAGCGCAAGCGACATTAAACTTGAGCATCTTGTCACCGGCATGGCGCAGAGGCAGCGCGCCGTTTCACTTTGTGGGCTCATAACTCCGAGGTCACTCGATTTCGCCAGCTTTACAGAAGCTGGTTGTCATAGCGCAAGCGACATTAAACTTGAGCATCTTATCACCGGCATGGCGCAGAGGCAGCGCGCGGGGCTCATAACCCCGAGGACACAGGATCGAAACCTGTTGCCGGTATCTTATCATTCGCCAGCTTTGCAGAAGCTGGTTGTCATAGCGCAAGCGACATTAAACTTGAGCATCTTATCACCGGCATGGCGCAGAGGCAGCGCGCGGGGCTCATAACCCCGAGGACACCTGATCGAAACGGGTTGCCGGTATCTTATCATTCGCCAGCTTTGCAGAAGCTGGTTGTCATAGCGCAAGCGACATTAAACTTGAGCATCTTATCACCGGCATGGCGCAGAGGTTAGCGCGCGGGGCTCATAACTCCGAGGTCACTCGATCGAAACGGGTTGCCGGTATCTTATCATTCGCCAGCTTTGCAGAAGCTGGTTGTCATAGCGCAAGCGACGCTAAACACAGCGCTATATAATGCCGGGGGAGCTCAGAGGAAGAGCGCCTAAAACACCGTCTCCTGCCCCCTTGACCTGTGCTTCACATGTCCGACTGGGAGATGGTTATCCGCTCATAACGGGGAGGACGTAGGATCGAAACCTACCTCCGGCATTCACTTTTTAGTTTCCATTGCATTTATTGCATTACATTTATCCAGATGTATTCATTTTTTTTGATCAAAGTAAATGAATATCGTGTTGCAGTTAGTTTAGGAAAATGTTCTTTGCGTTATACTGCAAAAACATGAATCTATGCAATACATAAAAGATGAGCGACACCACCAGCATTGACGATCTGCCCACTGCATCGGGGCAAAATGCCAACACACAGAATCAAAATGTGGTTATCCAGAAGGCAGAACCAGGGGCCATGTCGTACTCGCCGAATGTTCCGGATTTAGCACCGCCTTCACAGCAATCGCAACAATCGCAACAATCGCAAGGTCCACCGCTGAACCCCAACCAGCAACCCAATCAAAAGCTCATGAACGAATTGGTGAGCGGCGTACAACGTGCCAGCATGACGGGAATGACGGCGCTTCCATCCCGCGACATCCCGCGAGACACGAATGCAATGATGCATGATGCCCAAGTGCAACCCACTTACGTCCCGCAACCCCAGCGCCACGTGGACTACATTCAAGACCATGAAACCAGTTCCACGCTCGAGCGCGTCATGCAGCAAAACACGCGCGGTTCCAATCGCGTCGACACGTTGGAGACGTTTTACGAAGAAATCCAGTCGCCACTCATGCTGGCCATTCTCTATTTTGCGTTTCAATTGCCCGCCGTCAAGCGATACATGTTCCGGTACCTCCCGTCAGCCCTGTTCAATGCAGACGGGAATGCCAACCTGACCGGGCTGATTGCCACGAGCGCCATGTTCGGCCTCTCATTTTACACTTTGCAAAAGAGCATGAATCAGCTGATGGAGTCTTATTAAACATTGTGTTTCGTATAATTTAATGTATTATCTTCTATCATTTGTTATAGTTGTTAAATAACGTAAACGTAAACAAATGATACAGCACCTTTTAGCAAAACTTCAAATGCACAAAATCCAAGTGCAAGAAGAAACACGACAAGAAGAAACAGGACAAGACGCGCCACAGCCACAGCCACAGCCACATCCCGAAAAAAAAGAATCCAATCCACCCGAGTTGAAACCACCATCGCATTTAGACACGCCATTCAAGCTGCCAATGGAGTATTTGCCCAATGAATTGTTGCACCCGATTGACAAGAGCGTGCTGTCCGATTTGGAGCTCATTGAATGCACCAAACCGGCAAACAATCATCCAGATGCTGACGCTGACGACGTGGAAGAATCCAAACCCATGTACGCCCACATCTTTCAACCGCAGTCGGTGTTTGCAAAGCGCTACCTCGGCATGTGGGCCAAGCAAATGACATCCAGCGTGCCGCATTTGCAAGACACGCAGCGGTTCATCGCCGCCATTTCAAAAACGCAGGAACATGCTGCTCTAGATTGTGATAAGGTCGAAGCCATTTGGACGCGCATTAAAACGGACGCGTCCTTCCGCGACAAGTTCAACTACATCGACTACGCCCCGCTCGACATGCTGAACCGTTCGCCCACGTTTTTGCAGTGCTACAGCATGTACAACCTTTTTTCCCCCGTTCTCTCTTTTTTGATGCCGGTCATCATGCTCATCGTGCCGTTCTTCCTCCTGAAGCTGCAGGGCGTCCCCATCACGCTGCCCACGTATTTCGGCATCATAAAAATGATGCTTTCACAGCATGCAGTTGGCAAACTCATATTTGACATGAGCTCCGTCAGTTGGGACAAGCGCATCTACATCCTGGTGTCGGTGGTCTTCTACTTTGTGCAAATGTATCAAAACGTGGTTTCGTGCCACCGGTTTTACCGCAACATGTTCCTAGTGCACGATGACTTGGCCGCCATTCGCGCTTACGCCTGTGAAACCATTCACAAAATGCGCGCATTTGCCCATTGCGCACAAGGAAACGCCACATATGCACGGTTCGTGTCGGATTTGAATTCCAACCGCGAACAGCTGGAGCGCATGGTTGTCGCATTGGATCGAATCGACCCCCCCACGCTGACCGCAAAGAAGTGCTTGCAAATCGGCTACATCATGCAGCAGTATTATGCGGTGTTTTCGGATGCGACCATTTCGGCGTGCATGCAATACAGTTTTGGGTTCAATGCGTTTGCCGAGCACATGACGCACTTCGGCACGTTGCTTCAGGACAAGAAAGTTGCAGCATGCGAGTTTACTGTGGATGACAAGGACAACAAGGACAACAAGGACAACAAGGAAGACAATGACAGTAAAAAGAAATCCAAATCCAAATCCAAGTCTAAACACACCAAGTCGAACCATAGTGAAATCGTCAACGGATACTATATTGCAACTGTGGTTGGCGAAAATGAGACCCCCGTGAAAAACACGGTGTCGCTGAACAAACGGCTGGTCATCACGGGTCCGAACGCGTCCGGCAAAACCACCATTCTCAAGATGACCATGCTGAACATCCTGTTTTCACAACAACTCGGCTACGGGTTCTACGAAACCGGCACGCGCATTCACCCGTATCATCAACTGCACAGCTACTTGAACATCCCAGACACGTCCGGCCGCGACAGCTTGTTCCAGGCGGAGTCCCGGCGCTGCAAAGAGATTCTCGACAAATTGACTGGGACTGGGGGGCAACAAGTGCCCCCGCCCCCTACACAATGGGGGTGCGGGGGGCAAAGCCCCCCGGTCAGGCACTTCTGCATTTTTGATGAACTGTATTCGGGAACCAATCCATATGAAGCGATTGCCAGCGCATACGGCTACATTATGCACCTGACAAAACAAGACAACGTGGACTTCATGCTGACCACGCACTACATCCAACTTTGCAAACTGTTTGAACAACAAAATACATCTTCAGAATCAGACAAACGAGAGAAAATCGATAAAAAATCGACCGAATCAAACACAAATACAAACAATGAAAACAATGAAAACAATGCAAACAATGCAAACAATGCAAACAATGCAAACAATGCAAACAATGCAAACAATAAAATCAGGAACTTACACATGGAAGTGGCTGATCGCGGCAATTACGATTTTAAATACTTATACACACTGCATCCCGGCATTTCGTCCATCAAAGGAGGAATCAAAGTGCTGTATGACCTGCAGTATCCCACATCGATTGTTGAAACCACGCGTTGCATTTTAAGCACTTTTTAATGATGCCGGCGTCTGTGAGTCTTCTTCGCATGGCTGCGCCTTTTCGCATGGCTGCGCCTTTTCGCATGGCTGCGCCTTTTCGCATGGCTGCGCCTTTTCGCATGGCTGCGCCTTTTCGCATGGCTGCGCCTTTTCTTATTGCGTTTTCCACCAAGGGCACTCGCTCCCAATGGGTCATCACCCGTTGTCCATCGTCCCAAAATTATTGATTCATCTCTGGGGTATCCCACAACGTCGTATGATTTAATCCTCCACACATCAACATCTTTGCCCAAAACATTATCCACAAAATTGTTATAAGCTTTTTGCGTGATTTGAATACTGAATGTATATACATCTCTCCCTGCAAAGCCAGCTAGTTGGTGAAACATTGGTGCAATGGCACGAATGTCGTTTGATTTCCCCGAAATGTCAAAACGATATGAACGTGGATGATGCGTGAACCAGGTTGGTACCTGTTCGTATGTATTTGTATTTTGATCATACTTTACATCTGACTCATATTTGTCACCCATCTTAACTTCAAACGTTGCATTATGTCCTGATTTAGTGGTGAAATATCCATTCAAAATAGCCATTTTTGTGCTTAATATAATTAAATATTTTAATTTTATTACAATCATCCTTGCGTTCGTTCAACCACATTTTATTTATTATTTGATTGTAAGACATATTAAATAATAGTTCAATTACTAATACATATTTTAATATGAATGGTTCATCATTTTCAATTGCAACCACGGCATTTGTTAGTTTAGCAATATGCGCAATCATTTCATACGGGGTGTTTTACTACTTTAAGCAGCGTCTCTCTTTGATTGAGCAGTCGCAGATGGAGCAAGCGCGCATCATGCAGGCGATCATTTCGCGCGGATTATTACAGCAACCGCAAAATTCAGCGCAGCAACCACAACAGCAACAAGCAACGCAACAACTGAATGCAGAACAACAAGCGACCCAGCAATGCCACAGAGAGATCACGATTACGCAGAACAGCCTCATTGAAGTCAGTTCGGACGAGGAGTCATCATCCGATTCGGAATCCGAGTCGTCTGATTCCGAGTCTGAGTCTGGGTCTGGGTCTGGGTCTGATACCGAGTCAGACAAGTGGTCGATTGGAGACGAGATTCATCAATCCGATGCATATCACAAAGAATTCAACGAGATGTCGGAGAGAATGAGAGCATTGTCGTCGTCCGAAAAAAAGCAGATACACATTGACAGCATCGAAAGCCTCGAAAACATTGATGACATTGGGATTGAAAACATTGAAACGAATGCAGCATACAATGCAGCAAACAATGAAGACGACACGAACACAAAAAAAATAATTTCTCTCAACTCAACTGCACTGGTTGCCGAATCCGATGATGACGAAGACGATGACTCATCTTCCTCTGACTCGGATGAAAAACCACAACAATTTGAAGTGAAAATTGGATACAAATCCGCAGCATCATCCAACAAGGACGCATTGAAGGCAGCCGTGCATCTGAACTATGGCAACATGTCGGTTACGGCGCTGCGCCAACTGGCCAAAGAGCGCGGCTTGGGCGGCGATGACACAGACCTGCAAAAACTGAAGAAGAAGGACCTTGTGCAGCTCCTGCAATAAAATATGAAATTGCTTTCGAACTGGAACATATTTAAAAGAATGAATGCACACAATTGCATACCATTCATTCTTTTTTCTCTCGACCTTCATGCGGCACATTCTTGAATACGTGTGGATAGACGCAGACGGTGGATTGCGCAGCAAAAACCGGGTGGTTTATGATGAAAACATGGATTATTTGGTTTCTCATCCGGAACGGTGGGAATGGTCGTTTGACGGGTCATCCACCGGACAAGCCACCGGAACGGACAGCGACGTCATCATTCGCCCCGTTGCCGTTTATCCCAACCCGTTTTATAAGAGTCCACCATATGGAGAACGCGGAACCTTTGTGTCCCATTTGGTCATGTGCGATTGTTATGACAAGGATGGCACCCCGCACAGCACGAATGCACGCGTTCGATGCGCGCAAACCGACGCCGCGTGTGCGCGCGAAGAACCGCGGTTTGGCATTGAACAGGAGTACGTCATATTTGATCGATTGAAACCGCACCAATTCAGTCAACCTCACCCGTATCAATGGTTGCACAGAGATCCTGGGTGCGGGGAGCAAGGGCCGTATTACTGCAGTGTGGGTGGCGACCGATGTTTCGGCCGAAAAATAGTGGACCAGCACTTGAAGGCGTGCTTGTATGCCGGCATTCAAATATGCGGCACAAACGCGGAGGTCATGGCATCGCAGTGGGAGTTTCAAATTGGACCGCTGCCGGCATTGCAAGTGTCGGACCAGTTGTGGATGGCGCGCTACATTTTGATGCGGATCACCGAAGAGCACGGGTGCAGCGTGTCCTTTCATCCCAAACCGAAAAGCGATTGGAATGGCTCCGGCGGACACACCAACTTCAGCACGGCGGCGATGCGTGCCAAATCCGGCAATGCCATGGATGCCATCAAGGCAGCCTGCATAAAACTGCAAGCCGCGCATGCGGAACACATGCCACTGTATGGCAAGGACAATGAAGCCCGCCTGACAGGAACACACGAAACCAGTTCAATTCATGAATGCACATGGGGCACAAGCGACAGAGGACGCAGCATTCGCATTCCGCGACATGTTGCAAATCAAGGGCACGGCTATTTAGAAGACCGGCGCCCCGCGGCCAATTTAGACCCGTATCTCGTGACCGAACGCATCATGCGCACGTGCTGTTTCATCGAACAGTAATCGGGAGAGGAACGGCAACAATTGAACAAAAAATAATATAATTATTATACAAGCATTATATTATACCAATCAATTTAAATCAAATCAATTCAAATGAGCTGGGCCACATGCTATGCCGGATCCAACAACATCCATTTCAATTTCCCCCCCATTATGGCGGATGGACGCAACTATGCCGATTGGCAACCCGGCGCAGTCATCAACGAGCGCATTAAGGAACAGGCCGGCATAACATCCAATTCGCAGTACCGTCAGTATCTCACTCACAATGCCACGCAAATCATGCAGGCGAATCAGGTGGAAGCGTGCAACCAGTGCGGCAGCTGCGTGTTTAATACGAGCAACCCTCTGCAACCGCAACCGAATGTTCCTTTCGTTTTTAGTGGCGTGCTTGATAGAAGCCAGCCCTTTGGCTATGAAAACAGCGACCTGAAGAACTATTATTTGACGCGCCAACAACTGCAGGCGCGCATGATTGCACCCGTCATTACCCAAAACGAGCTGCTGATGCGCGGCTATCCTACACCCAATTAAATCGATTATTTTTTATTGCGTCGTCCGTATTTGCAATACTGACGTTGCGAGAATCCGCGAGGCGCTCTACAGTTAATGCTCCGTTTGTATTTCATGGTCCACTTGCCGCCATTTCTCCTTCTGCGCAATAACCTTTTTCGTCCTCCATAATTGGACCGCGTAAGTGGACCATCATCATCATCAACGACCTTGGCAAACACATGTTGTGTTTGAGATTTTTGAGCTGCAATCATCTTGTCTGCGGTTGAAATCAAATTTCTCAAAGTATCCTCTACATTTTCCCATGTTGCATGCTGATGTTCATTTGCTGCCATTTTCATAATTGTTGGACGTATGAATTGATATTTATCATCTTTTAATGATTCATTCAATGAAAATGATAAAAAAGATGATGGCGTTGGTTTCGGTTTCGTTGTCATTGTGTGAATTATGAAATGCCCTATGAAATGCCCTTATATTTTATTTTCATTTCATTTTCAACATAAACCCACATAAACACATACGCACAAATAAAGGAAACCTAACTGCAAAAGTCATAAAAATAATTGCATGAGAGTTCTGAGCATTGATGTGGGCATGAAAAATTTGGCGTACTGCTTGTTTGAACGTGGCGAAAATGATAATGAAGCTAAAACGCCCGAATCCATGATGCAATTAGTAAACATTCTGGCCTGGGACACGGTGAATTTGTGCGATGCGGTCGATGCAGTAAAACCGATTGCCCCCACGTGTTCAAGCGCTGGATGCAAGTTTACTGCCAAATTCATGCACACTTCGACTTACTACTGCACCCGGCATGCGAATTCTTCGGGATACAAGATGCCGTTGCAGCCATCCATTGCGTCGCCGCGGATTTTGAAAAAAATGACGCTGGACGAGTTGAAGGCATTTTCTTGCGAATATCTCTCGACTTCCATTCCTGAAAAATCCAACAAGAGCAAATTGAAGTTGTTGCAACATGTTGCGATTGCCCTGGCGGCCGAGTATCTGGTCGCCGTGACGACGAAACCCAAGGTCATCTCTGCGGCGTCGTTGGATTTAATAACCATCGGGCGCAACATGCACCAACGGTTTGATGCCTTGCCGCATTTGGCATCGGGGCTCGATGTCGTCATCATTGAGAACCAGTTGAGCACGTTGGCGACTCGCATGAAAACGCTGCAGGGCATGATTACCCAGTATTTCATCATGCGCGGGGTTCCGGACATTCAATATGTGTCGGCCACAAATAAACTGAAGCTGTTTTCTGATGCTGTCACAGGAACAGGTGCAACAGACGACAAGGCCGATTACGCAGACCGCAAAAAACGCAGCATTGAAATCACGCGCACATTGATTCCAGCACACGCGCACGCAACATTGAAGTTTGAAAACCACAAAAAGAAGGATGATTTGGCCGATTGCTTCTTACAAGGGATTTGGTGGTTGTGCACGCGAGAGAAATTGTGAATATTGTGGCCTACATGATATAAATGGTAAATTTAAATTTAAATTATTAAAATAATTGAATTTATATTGCGTATGATTTAAACTTAAAAGATATAAATCAAACATAAGAATAGACAATACCAATACAGCACCTGTAAGGGAATGGAAGAGGTCATCGACATTTCAAATTTGCCCAGCGATTCACGCTTTGGAGGAAGCAAGTCGTCCAACTTTGGCGGCGGGCTTGAATTTCTCATGAATGATAAAGTGAAAAACGGCACCGGTGGCAACAAGGGCGGCAACGGCGACATTGACATCGGCGACCTGAATGCGTTGGAAGCCGAGCTGAACGAGCTGAGCGATGTTGCGGCGCCAAGCGGCTCTTCTTCGAGCAAGTCATTGTTTTTTGGAAACTCTGCAAGCGGTGGCGGCTCCGGATCCGGGTCTGTTTCATTCCGGGACGACCCGATTGAACTGGGTGGTGGCGGCAGCAGTGGATTCAATTTAGGCAGTTCAACCGCATCCGCGGACGACGACAAAAAAACGTGGGACGGGTTCGGCAAATTCAACAACGTGCCGATGAACCCGGACGCGCCGGTGGATGCCAACCCCCAGATGACCAAGGAAGAGCTGCTGCGCGAGAAGTTCAAGTACCTGCGCAAGCTGGAGGATTTGGAGCAGAAGGGCATCACGCTGACGAAGAAGTACTCCATGGAGTCGTCGCTGGCGGAAATGAAGGGCGAATACGAGACGCACTTGGAGGAGCGCGAGCGGCGCAACAGCGTGAAGTTCCAGGGCAAAATGCTGATGTCGGTCATCACAGGCATTGAGTATTTGAACAACAAGTTCGACCCGTTTGACCTGAAGCTGGACGGCTGGAGCGAACAAGTGAACGAGAACATTGACGACTACGACGACATTTTCTCGGAGCTGCACGACAAGTACAAGACGAAGGCCAAGATGGCGCCGGAGCTCAAGCTGCTGTTTCAGCTGGGTGGCAGCGCAATCATGCTGCACATGACCAACACCATGTTCAAATCGGCCATGCCCGGCATGGACGACATCATGCGTCAAAACCCGGAACTCATGCAGCAGTTCACCGCAGCGGCCGTGAATTCCATGTCGCAGAACCGTCCCGGGTTCGGCAACTTTATGGGCGACTTGATGGGTCCAGGACCCCAGGGTCAACAAGCCCCTCCGCCAACTCAATCGGTGCCTTCGCGCCAGACACAACCCTACATTCCCAATCAAAGACCGCCACCTCCACCGGTTCCCACCAGCGTGCGCGACCCCAATTCGGATGCGGGCACACCGTTCCGCGCTGGAAACAACACGGCGCCCCCACCTTCCATGCCGTCCAATCGGCCGGACTTGAATGCCGCGCGCAACACGTCTGCATCTTCTGCTCCTCAGGTGTCCGTTTCCAAGCGCCCCGACATGCGCGGCCCCACCGACATTTCCAACATTCTGTCCGGACTGAAAACAAAAACCATCCAAGTGCAGCAACAGCAACAGCAACAGCAACAGCAACAGCAACAGCAACCACAACCACAAGTTGAGGATAAGACCAGCACCATCAGCATTTCAGACCTGAAGGAATTACAGAACGACAACCTGCCTCACAAGAGTAAACGCCGCCAAAAGTCGGACAAAAACACCGTCAGCTTGGCGCTGGATATTTAGCACAATTTGCCTACAGCAATTCGTAAGAGCCACTGCATTTTTATAACACAAACAATATAAATATATTCAAAAATACATATTTATATTTTAGCGCGGATTTGCAATGTCTTCAGAAAAATTCGCAATGACCTGCGACAAGGACTCCGTGTATTTAAGCAGGGACAAACCAAACTACATGTATTTGATTGAATTTCGGGCACGCAACGAAAAAATTCGCATTGATGCATTATTAACATTCGACATTTACAAGATGATGTATGAATTGAACAAGGACTTGTTTGATTCGTATCACATTGCATACCCTGACCCGGCGGACCCATCGCGCGCAGAAATTCTTTTCATTTTCAAGAGCATCATGGGACTGGGCGAGAGATACACGCATGTTTTCACCGACATGCCACATGTGCTAAAAACGCAAACTCAGAATCAAACTCAGACCCAAGTCATTGAAATCGCCAGCATGAACGTGCCTAAGGATTCGCCCTCTTTGCTGCGGCATTTGATTCCTAGACGTGCAGAACAAATTGACTCGGACAATTCCAACATCATAATTCACGTGCAGCCGGATGGACACACCATTCAATTCCATTACAAGTTCAAACTGCAGCTGTCCAAACCGGATGACGTGATTTCCATTCCGCCATTTGTCGACAAGGCAGTCAGCACAATGATGAAAACCATATTTGTGCGCATGAAACAATTCATTGAATGCCTTGGATGAGTTTTCACTTGCGTTTCGGGTTCAAAAACACCAAATACAACAGCCCGAATCCAATGATGGAACCAATGACCATGTGTTGCGTGGTGGAAGAGTGGGTGCTCTTTTCAGTGCATGCGTTCAACTTGCACGTCATTTGCTTTTCGGTTTATATGAACTTTTACGGGTTATATAAATCATAAATATTAAATTTTATCCAAATCAAATGGCTTCTTCTTTTGAAAACTTCTGAAATTCCACCTTTAATTTTTCGCCATTCACGTATTCGTCTTTACTTAAGAGATTTGATAAATTGGCGGCTCTTAATCTTGAATGATACACCGGAATGTTTATTATTGTTGGAAACATTGCATTTCTTGTGGGGGGGGCCGTAACCATCCACGTTTGTTTTTTTTGATTGCGAACACGGTTTACAAAATCTTCACCGCTGTTCTTTATTCTGGTAATAAATTCAGGTTCATCGGGTCGTGTTTCCATGAACGTTTTGATCAATATTTTATCACCCGGCTTCAATGTCAATACATCATTGCTGATGTCTTGCAGGGATCCCTTGACAGACACCATTGGGTTCATGTAAAGCATTGTGCTGTCGGTTTGCACGGCTGCATTCCAACCAATTCGCGCCGCATTGCCCGGTTGAATTGGTTGTGTTTCATAACCAATGGTTAAATTGTACAACCACGCTCGAAATTCTCTCATCTTGTTCACGTCAATTTCAGTGCCAGCAACCCCATGCATTTCAACCGTGTTGAATAGTTCCGCAATTTTGGCCAAAGCACGAATGGAATTGTATGGACCATTTTGGGTTGGCAAATTTTGCGGAACAAATTCCGGCGTGTTATAAAACTTCGCATTTTCCGTCAATGCAGTGTCCGACACTTCCTCATTGATTGCCTTCAACTTTTCGGCATTCGTGGTTCTAAGGAGAGGATTTGTAGCAGCATTCGTGCAATTGATCAGCATGGTTGCTGTGTGAATCGGCGGGGCAGGAGGTATATCGTCTCCATCAAAGTAAGCGGTGTAATCATATTCCACATCCACGGAGTTCAATCCAATGCGCTTGAAAATGTTTGCAATCGTGAAATTTTGCTCTTTTGCTTTTAAATTTTTCATCATTTGTTCCCACACGATTTTCACATTGGAATCAAACATGGTTTCATCCGATGCGCACGACAGGCTTGCCTGATCCAAAAACGTCATGTCCGACAACTTGCCTTCAAACAATGTCAGTGTCAGTTGAACGACAAACAGTGGAAACTCGATGCACTTCTTTGCGGATGATGAGCGCAGTCCCCGTAGTTCGGCAAAATCAATGGCGGTTTGACGACCGCCGCCACTCTTGAATGAAGCCAATTTTGTGTCGTTGCGCATTTTGCAGTAGAGGCGTTCTTCCGGCCATGCATAATTGTTCAACACCATTTCCTTGCCATCCATCTTCAGCGGCGCATTTTTTTGAAACAAATTTTCAAATATGGTCTTCACGTTTTTTGTCAATAACCCAACCGACGGTTGTTTTGAAACCACGAGAATGCCGGAATTGACGGCAGTTTCATTTGCATTCGATTGACTCACGCCAGACGATTGTTGAATTTTGGCGTCTACGAATTTTTTCAACCGATCCAATAATGGGTATGTGCCGGTTATTTCACGCGACGCAATGTCATCAAAATCAATGTATTGCCATTTGTTGATGTCCAACAACTGTTTGCATATGAATGGATTGTGCAGCACGCTTGAATTCGGCATGAATGCGCCTTCGCATGCACCCGTCGTAAATTTGGCATCCATTGACCATGTCATGTTTGCGGTCAGTTCGGCAAGCGCAGTTTTTATCAGAGTGATGTCAGCATCGCTTATCTGAATGTTGTCCGGCTTGATTTTTGACAGCATTGTCAGGATTTTCTTGGCCTGCACATGAGCATACACCGTGTTTTCAAATGTCGCTGCAGTTTGGGTCGCATCCGTCGTGTATGGCCCGCAGTTGTCGGTTGCATTGCGCTGAACACGTATGGGAATAAACTGGTCCTGTGTTGGCAAAAATGGTGTCAATAAATTCTTCAACATCAGCACATGTTCATCGAACGAACTCATGTATGCATTTCGCGGGAGTGCATTATCCATCTCATCATTATGTCCTTTCCACCAACTAACATTTACGTTCGTCGGGTTGTTATGAGTAGTGCTTGCATTAACCACGTCGGCATCTCTATTATACTTTGTGTACGTATCTCTTATTTTCTCTTGTTCAGAAACAAGTTGTTTTGGTCTGGTTGCATCCTCGTTCCAATCTACCAAATTTATACCAATCTGCAACATTTTATACAAGATGTCCCTGTTATCATGCAATTCATCAATGTGTGTCTTTGCATTTGTGAGAGATTCCAACAATTTTTGAGGCCCCGCCGTAGTATGCCCGAGAATTGCATCATTTACAACGTCTTCAATATTTTCCGGCCATTCGCCGCAATTTCCAATGAAGGAGCGCGGAGTGCTGCAGTAATTCACAAAATACAACAGGTCTTTCTCTTGCAACTGCAACTTGCCAATCGGAAATTTGAGCGTGAAGAAATCCTCGACCGGCAGAATCTTCAGTTTCAAATTGGCATCAACCGTGGTCGCCTGACTCGTGGATGACCCCATTCGCAATAACACAGCTTCGCGCTGACCGGTGTATTCATTGTACCGTTGTCGGACATCCTGTTGGGTTGCTTCATTGTAATACACAATGACGTTGACGTTGTTCGCTTCATAAAACATGCTGTAGTCTCTTACTGCATAAAAAAATGAATCGCCTATAAACCTTTTATCCTCATCGCTGACCATTTTCAAGTTTCTCTCGTCGCTGCCGTATCCAATTGCCATGATTTTAACACAAATTCGCTTGGTTTCGGCAGAGGAGGCAGAGGGCGACGAACCAATGCCCGCATTTTTTGCATTCAGTATGACCGTTTTAAAAATCAGTTGCATCATTTTATACAAATAGTCCATGTATGCGCCGCGGTTCAGTGTTCTTTTTCCATTGGAGTCAACTGTCATGAACGCACGATACGACGGACTGATCACAGAGCTCAAGTCCGGAATCCAGGTGTGAATCATGAACGAATTGGTCGGTCCGCGCATGGGTGGAGTGATGAACATGAGAGGTGGAGGATGTGCCGTGGGCAAATTTGGTTCGGTGTAATCCTGAACGGTTCCCGTTTCGACGGGACGCAATAATTGCACAAATCGATTGGTCAGTTGTTGACTTGCATCACTTCGATTTGGAGATGTAATTGTCAATTCGTATCGGTAATACCCCGGGGTCGTCCAATCGTATTTTGAAACAACCTCCTGTGCGGTAAGAACGGTGTTTGCAGCATCAGTCTGCGTGTGCCAAGTTGCAAATTCGGGAATGTCAATGTCATTTATTGCTGCCGTCATTTTCTGTGCCTTGTCAACATTGTCCCGCACACTGGCTTTTTCATCTCTTGCTTGTTCGGGCGACACATACAATTCTTTCCATGTTTGCGTATATGCTCTATCTGTGTAATAGCCTCTGGTTGGTTCAATGTTTCTGGGAATCGGAATGGTTGGATTGTCAAACCGCATTTTGGGGTAATTTGAGGGCGTTGGATTGCGGTTGATGTAGTGCGCATTTTCGGTCAATGGGTCCACTCTCCGAATCCACTGACTTTGCTCTTTGGTGGCCGCGGACACATTTTCATCAGGCAATTCCTCTCCGAGAATGTGCTTTATCAAGCTGGGGTCTTGACGGAAAATCCACTCGTAATCAAAATACAACGGCCCGTGTATGACATACAGCATTTCATCACTTATTTTATTGAATTCTTCCTGCTCTTTCTGTTGAAACGATTTAGCGGCGTCATCCTTTGCTGCATAAAAGGTTTTCAAGTAGTCTGCATGTTTGGGATAAACGGTGCCTCTTTGATAAGCGGGCGCCTGGTCGCTGTATTTCATTGCAGACAACAATGTGCCATTGTCATACATGTATGATGCAAAATTGGATTGTTGGTTTATCACCTGACTCATTGCATTGATTGCGTCTTGTCGCAGGGTTGTTGAATTTTGTTGAGCAATTGCAGCTTGATGCACTGCCGCATCAATTACCGATTTTGCAACACCCCATGCCGCACAACTCAATGGTGTTAATTGATTTAGTGAAACTTTGCCAGGAATACCCAACCTGGTCACAGCATCTAAAACATCGGCCCTGAAATTATCATTTGTTAAAGCTCCACTGGTCAATGATATCCGTGCATTCACGGGATCATCCCATGCACCAGCAGCATCATCCACCTGGTTCACGACATAAATTTGCGTCGCAACTGCCACTGCACAAATAATATGGCATGCATTTATTTCTTTGCACTCATCCACTGCGGCAGAAAGCAAATTAGAGAAGGAATCATCACCCGTGGTCAGCATGCGCGTGTAGACAACATTGTCCATTTTTTCAAGTTCTTCGCTTGACACATTGAGAGAAGGCGTCAAATAACAAGGATATTTATAGTAGAGTCTTTTTAACAGCGTATCATAGTTCATGCTGTATTCAGTTGTGGATTTGAATGTGCACAAATAGGTTTTATCCCGTATTGCTTTCAATTTATCTGACCGCAATTCGGACCGGTTTGATAATCCCTTGTTTGTCATGACACCAATCAAAAAATCGGACATGACTTCAATGTTGCGAGATGGAGCCGCATAATAATTCGTCCTCATACCCAAGATAGTTTTATAGCGAACTGGGGTTGCACCACTGGCTGCTGAAATGTTTGAATTCAACAAGGGAAGATACTTTGGAATGCGTCCAACGGATGTCGGATCACGTCGAAATGACGGAGGGTAGTGCATCATGACGAGCGCCTGAAAATAGTTAGAAAAATATGTAAGAATTTTTGAATGAATGACATCGTCCAATCGCCCACCCACAAAAAACACAGATTCGAATGGTAGATATCCCAATGAGGGGGCCGTTGGGGTCGAATACACAATTGCATACAATTCTTCCAAACTAATTTTGTGTGTATGATTGATAAAATCAATAACATCTGTGGTTCCATTCGTCAACGGACCCACCTCTTTTTTAGCAGCATCATATGACGCTTCAATCAACGCAATTTGGCGCTTGTGCGCATTCAATTTTGAAAAATTCACAAAGGATTCAAACATATTCCAGGCCATGAATATATTGGCCGCCGCATTGTTGTTTTCGGTCTTTCTTTCAAAAAATTGTTTGATCTTGGAATCATAAAAGGCAGCCATCGTTTCCTTTTTCACTTCAAAAGACGTTGGAACATACACGACGTAGTCGCAAGATGACTCCGTCTGTGTTCGCCTTTGCGCAGCATCCAAACTGTTGAATGACTTGGCCAACACCATATTTTGAGAGAACACGTCGATTGTGGCAGCATTCGCCGGTTGATTTGAATTGTTTCTGGGTCCATTCGGACCCTTCGGTCCCTCCATGACGTTTTTTTTCTTTCCCGTCCGAATTGAATTGAACGTTATTAGCAACGGGTCATACGTTTCTTTTTTCAAATTGGCAGCAAAACGCGAAGACTGTATGCTGTCGCTGGCATCACTTCCGAACAAATTTAAATTTAAACCGTCCATGTTATAGCGAGACAATGGAATGGAATGGAATATTAAAGTATATTTATATTTTAATATTGCAAATTCAAACTGCATTGAATTTCGTCATCCCTTTGCAGACCGGAATGCGGTTAAATAATTGTTGTGTTTCATAGCATCTCTCTGTTTTTTGGCGCGTTCGAGCACGTCCATTGCGTCGCTGATTTCCTTGTCGGTTACCACGTTGCCGGGGCCATGACCCGACTTGGACATTCCGCCGATTGCTGCGGCGGTTTGAGTAACCGTCGACGATGACGTGCTACTAGAAACGCCAGTGCTCGTGGCAACCGAGTTGGACATTGCGCGATATTTATCGGGCATGATGCAATACTTGCTGTTTGCGTTCAGTCCGTAATCTGCTAAAACAATGAACACGGCAGTTAATACAAGAGAAAGTATCAAATCACGCGTGCCCATCCATGCCACTGAAAACACCAGCACTTCCTTCGTCAGGGCCGTTTTCAAAAAATTTTCAGTGGACGGGTCCAACTTGAGTTCAATGTACCGCGCTCCAATGTTGAGTGTCAGCATGATAATGCCCGCAAAAAACAAGCTGTTGTTCAAACGGTACACCGCATAGTTGAACCAACCCGCGATGAAATCCAACATGAATTGCAGTGATAAGTGGTGTTATGTATTATTAACATACCATTACAAAATAAAAAATGCTAAAACAATTGACGTTTCAACCGGTTCACACTTGATTTCAAATTGTTTAACCCATTCGTTACCAAGCGGCGACCCGTGCGAATGTGGGGGCGCAGCATTGGCGTGAAGCCTTCCGTGTCGGCATTGTCGTCATTGTCATTGGTGCTGGGCGACACAGATGTGGCTGTGGCTGGCATCGCCTTCATTGTCCATCCGCATTTCGGATCGCACATGTTGTGGATTGTTTCATACTCAGTCGCTCCATTTGATAATGGCAAAGGAGTGCATTTATTAAAAGATGTTGGGTCGATTGACCCGAATGCAGTCAATTGGTCGTTGGTTATAATGGGGTTGCCACTTGCATCCATTTTAGTAAAAAATGCAGGGCTCAGCATGTAGTTCATTATCATCTTCCCTGATTTCGTGGGGTCATCCGGTATTCCTTTCACACAATACTTTTTCCTAAACTCAGCCGGGGTTGTGAAAGAAATGGAAGGTGCCGTGGGTGTTGTTATTGCACTTAAAGACTCAAACGGATTTGTCATGCCTTCTTTTGTCGGGGGCGTCTGATTCAACACGGCAATGATTGCAATTAATGCGATGAGTCCTGCAATTCGATGATACATTGTCATTGCAATCACGCCAGCGACCATTATGATTTTCCCCCACACGTCGTCTTTCAAAAAGAAAATGGGGGAAGCCCAAATTATGCACGCAATGACAAATGCAACCGCAACAGCTCGAAATTCAGGATCAAATTTCATGAACTTGTTGGCAAATTCTTTCAATGTTTGAATGAGATTGTTTAGGAACATGTGAGAGATGACATAATATACAACGTTATAATTTTTAAATCAGCACACTAAAACCCCAAAACAATGCACGCCTTCATTGCAATTGCAATTGCAATAAGATAAACAAAAACAAAATATTATCTACCTTTTTATTAGGAGATGTCTGGATATTTGCAATATTCAAATTATGGCGACGACGATGAACCGCAAGTAAAAAAAAAGGTTGTGTCAACACCAACGCCAACCATGCAATCGGATAAGAATCAACCAAAACGAATATTAAGAACAAACCAACGGACGCTTCGGTCAAAACCGCCGGGCCAAACGCAAGGCCAAGGCCAAACGCAGGGCCAAGGCCAAGGGCAGCAACAACCAAAACAGCAACACAAATATGTGCAAGAACTCATTCAGAAAATTCACAGCTACGAAAACGATGGCGAGGTTAGCGACTCCGACGGGGATGACAGCAACAATTATGTCCCCATGGCATCCGGTTCAAATGCTAATCCCACCACAAGCATTCAGCAACAGTTTCAAACCGATTCGGTTCCAAATCGACACCGGTTTGCGGGAGCAAATCCGGATGATTTGAGTCCCAAATGGAATCCGGCGCCCGCCAGGGAACCGTTTTCGATTCAAGAAGCCAAGGCTTTAGCAAGTCAATACTTGCCGTCCGTGTTCCAAGCATCCAGTGTCGGCGATAACAGCGAGAACAAGGACGCGATGATGCAGAAGCTGGACCGCATTATTTCTCTGTTGGAAGACCAGCATGATGAAAAAACGGGGCACGTCACCGAAGAACTAGTGTTATACTGTTTTTTAGGCGTATTCATCATTTTCATCGTGGATTCATTCGCACGCGCGGGAAAATACGTGCGTTAATTAGGGACGTGCCGTCCCTAAAACCCTGGCACTACTTGGGGCACTACTTGGGGCACTACTTGGGTCATTATTAATATATTGCATTAATGTATTAATAATCATTAATAAATTCTCTCAAACACTAATGAAGCATCATCACCTGGCAGTCCTCATCCTTGCGGCGGCACTCATTGGATGCGCGTTTTATGCCCAAGGAACCCGAATGATGGAACCATTTAAGGGAAATGGCAAGGGCAAGGGCAAGTTGATGTTTAACGGGTCTTATCCCAGCGCCCCCGTGGTGTGTTTGGCCGGCAACAAGCACATTCCGTGCACTGCGTTTAGCGCAGCATAGAATTTAGCGCAGCATAGAATTTAGCGCAGCATAGAATTTAGCGCAGCATAGAATTTAGCGCAGTATAGAACAAAACAAAATCAATTCGCCGGTTTGTAAAACAGGTAGAAGAATTGGTGCTCCTTTTGTGCTTTGACAAGGTCAATTTGTCCAAGCATGTTGAATCCGACTCCCGCGGCCAGCTCAATGAACGTCTGCGGTGACGGCATTCGGAAGTTGCGCACGTTTTTGCGCACCTTGCCCGTCTTGTCGTCGGTGAATATTTCCATGTATTGAACCACGTCGTTCGGGAAAATTTGCACGTCCGACTTGTATTCAAAGTCGTTGAACTTCGCGACGCTGCGCGCGTTGTTGCTCGTGGGTGTGGGCGTGGGAACCGCGTTGTCGCCGCCCAACATGCTCGCCGCGTTGAACCGGCGCGGGTCCACCAAATGCAGCGCGAAGTAGCCACCCGGTTTCAACCAAGCATAAATGTTGGAGAACAGCTGCTCCGTGTTAGGAATGTAGTACACTTCGAAGTTCAGCATGGAAACCAGCGTGAAGCTCTCCGGCTTGAACGATGACACCACCGTGGGGTCGCCCTTGACGATGTTCAGACTGGGGTACGCCTTTTTAGCCTGCGCAATCATGTCCGCAGAAGACTCAATTCCGGTTATATTCGTTATGCCATGTTGCATGAAAGCATTCATGTAGGCGCCGGTTCCCGCCCCCACATCCAAAGCAATCGTTTGGTTGGAGATGTCGGGGTACTTGTTGATGATGGCGCCCACTTCATAAGAGTTGTTCACTTTTTGGTTGAACAGTTGATCATACACGGCTGCGTAAAACGCGTCCTTTGCATCCGCATCCTTTTTCACAATGACGCCGCTTTTGCTGCTGCTTCCGCTGCTCTGCACAAACGATTCCATGAACGAACCCGAATACGGACGGGGGTGTTTGCGCCGTTGAATTTTATTGTATGCCGAAATGAGCAACAACATGGTGATTGCGATCAGCAAGACGCGAAACCACACGTTTCGTTCAATCGATTTGCAGAAGGTGTTGAATGCATTCATTGCGAAGAAAATGTGTTATTTTATGGATGTTAATGTGTTGATGTTAATATATGTTATATTGTTATTTATTTTTTTAATATTGTGGATTAAATGAACGACAATGAAATCAACGACGTTCGTGGAGAAAGCGAATTCAAAGGAGTCACGTTTTCGAAATACAAGAAAGCCGACGTCCGCAAAGAATTGCTCAACTGCCTAAAAAATGGGAAAATAGAACCTGCTTGCTACTGGACCGCCGAAATGGTGTGCGCCGGGCACTACCCCGAATTGTGGGACGTCATATTGACATTCAGCAGCAAACACATTCATTTAGCAAATCCGAGACTGTGCATATACTTGGAAATGCGATACGAAGCATTCAGAGGCATTGTTGCAAACGGCTACATCGGAAACGAACTGCGCATGCGCAACAACCCCAAAATTCGTTCTCTTTTTGCCGAAATCATGTGCGTGCTGTGCAACTCCAAAAAAAAATACAGCCTCGAAGGCATCAAGGTCAAGAAAACCGATTTTGACAGCACCGCCATGACGGATAAACTGAAAGCGCCGAATGTGTCGTATGCAACCGACGTGTTTTTGTCCGGCGATCCCAAAGAGTTGTTCATTGCAATCAACGAATTTGCGTTTCACATCTCTAAAGATTCCAAAAACAGTTTGCTGGCCTCGTATTGGCTGGAATGGATCATGGAGTTTGAACACGTGTGCAAAATGAAAAAACAGAAGTGCGTGGGGGAACGTCGCAGCACCATGCCCGTGGAATCCAAATTTCAAATGGACCCCATCTGGATCGCGTGGGAACTCATCCTGGGACAAGCGCAAAAAATGCCCGACCCGTTGACATACAAAATCATGCAGAGCTTGCTCAAACTGTATTGCCTCCGCTTCACCGATGGCGTGAAAAGGAAGCGGCGGTATTTAATTTACTTTGCCGTTTGCTTGCTGACCGAGCCCGTCATCATGACGCAAGAAATCGTGTCAAACAAAGAAACCATTGAAACAGTGGTGAAAAAAATAGACACGGTTTACAAACAAGTGAAAAAAAATGAAATTTCGCCCAAAATGGATTATCTCTCAGGTTCGGTGGGAGGCGCGAAATCCGATTTAGATAAAACAATTGAGAAAATGGATAAACTGAATGCAATGAACACCATCATTCGCATGACATAGCGAATGTCTCATACGTTGGATTGACCATTGCATTTTTATTCTTGATTTAAATATATTAACAATTTATATTAGCAATTGAATACAAATAATCCGCATCAACAATCCGTCAATGTCGTATCCAGCTCCTGCACTCGCCCCCGCATCCGCTCCTTCCGGCATGTCGTCGTTTTCATTCAATGACGGCAATGGCAATGGCAACGATGCATCATCAACATCAACCGAATCTTCTTCCACCGCATCATTGTTTGTGCGCGGCGCATTGATCATCATCTTGCTTGCGCTCATCGGATTCAACGTGTTTACTTATTTAGATGACATCACCCGATGGTTCAGCGAAACCTTTGGGGCTCCGTTTCAGGCAGTTGCTCGTTTTTTGGGGTATGCCGCCATTGACACGGCCCAGACCACCGTGGATGTCTCCGCCCAGGGAACCAAATCCGCGGTCGACATTGCCGCCGGGGCTGCAACCAGCGGCATTGACGTGCTGCAACAAACCATTGAACAAAAACAGGACCAAGACCAAGACCAGGACCAGGACCCACAAAGCCAACAAGGCCAACAAGGCCAATCCAGAAAAAAAAATTCTCAAATGAGCTCCAGCGCGGCATTGCAGCGTGCGCTGTCTCATGCAAATAAGCAGCCGCCGCAACCCGATGACGCAACCAGCCGCACGCAACGCACCGGCAAATCCGGATACTGCTACATTGGCGAAGACCGCGGGTTTAGGAGCTGCATCAAAGTGGGCGAAGAAGACACGTGCATGTCGGGCGACATTTTTCCCACACACGCCATTTGCGTCAACCCGCGCTTGAGAAAATAAGCGCATCTCTTACATACATGCAATCGACATTCATGTATGTAAATAATCAATTCAATGCATCATTTCAATGCATCATTTCAATGCATCATTCGCAAATCTCGGTGTAAGTCAGGTTCAACAAGGGGCACAGCTCTTTGGGGTCAAACTCAATGTGCAGGTCCTCGTTGCGCGAGGTGCAGAGCTCTTGTTCAATGAAATTGATAATGGGACACACCTGGTGAATGTCTTTGATGTGCTCATGCTGAGTGCTGTTATGAAATTCATGCTCTAGAATGTGTACCGACATGACATCGTAGCTGATGGGCTTGGTGACAAAGTGCTCCTTTTCACCGGAACAAAACGAGGTGTTGTACTCCTGCAACAGAACGCACAACTTGGATGCATTGTGGTTGTTGGCATCGTGCGGTTGCTCGGTGTGTTCAATCACGTGTGCATTCATGCACAGCTCGTGCTCAACAATTTGTGTGAGCGGGCACAACTCGCTCGGATTCAGATGGGATTTAGGAATCACGATCGCCGCATCCGAAGTGGCAGGAAGCAACAACAGCAGCGAAAGAAACGGCATGAGGTGAGAGAGGTTCATCTTATATTATAAGAAATGTCGGTTTTTTGTGTTTATATACATTCTAAATAAAATAATTATTGGATAGTTGGTTCAATTGGATGAATTAAGTGGTTCGAAATTGCCCCCCGATGCAGGCGTCACTTGCATTTTGTAGTTGTACAATGGCACGCTCGCATCAATGCACAGCTGAATGACAGGACCGGGCACATCGCTGTCGCTGGTCATGGAACAAAGCACCGGCGGCTGGTTGCACTGCAGTGCGACGGTTTCACCACTTGCATTTTTAATTTCCGGCAGGTTGTCCACATTAGGGTTCGTGTAGGTTTGCGTTTGCGTGGCCCACGACTTCTTGCGGGTGAACGCATTGCGCGATATCATGGAATACTGTTGAGCCGGCGACAGCTGCGCGCGGTTGCTTCTATACTTCAAAATCTCTGCCTTGCGCCGTTGGTCCAATGCATACGTGCTGTAGACCAACCCATTGTCGGCACTGCATTCGGAATACCCATAATTGCTGACGCAGTTGGGACAGTTGTTCCCACCCGCTCGAGACCACGGCGGCGGACCGGGCACAAACCCCTTTATTCCACACGAAGTGGTGAACGGGAGAAACGGGGTTGCAGTGGCTGTGTCGGAAGGCAGACTTGTTCCAGAAGCATTGATTGCACTCACTCTGAAATCATAACTTGAACCGTTTTTCAAAAAATACACAGTGGTGGTTGTCATTGAATATTGCACGCCAGTCCATGCAGGGCTCGAACTCAATTTGTATTCAATCTTGAAATTGGTTATTGGAGACCCTCCGTCCGAAGGTCCGGAGGACCACGACAGCTGCACTTGCGCATTTCCAGGGGTCGCTTTTAAATTTGTGGGCGCATCCGGAACCGTTGACGGGGTTGCACTAACAGCTGCCGAATATGGGCTTGTGCCAGATGCATTCACGGCTGCCACTCTGAAATAATAGAGTGTGCCGTTTGTCAGTGATGAAACAGTTATGGTTGTTGCATTTGACGGCGAATGAGCAAATACGCTCCACGCAGATTGATTTGATGGTCTGTATTGCACCACATAATCAGTGATCATGGCGCCTCCATCGGATGTTGGCGCGGTCCAACTCAATGGAACCGCCGCGTTCTGATATGATTGCGCGGTCAATCCAGTGGGTGCGCCGGGAACCGTCGACGGGGTTGCTGATGCTGATGCGGGCGCACCGTTCCCATTTGCATTTTGTGCTATTACTTGAAAACTGTAAGTGGTGCCATTTGTCAATCCGGTCATGACATATGTCGTTGTGGTTGGCAGCAATGAAATCACTGTTGGTCCGTCAGATATCAAATATCCGGTTATTGGGAGACCTCCGTCGGATGTTGGCGCAGTCCAACTCAATGTTGACTGTGCATTCTCGTTGGACGTCGCGGTCAATCCAGTGGGTGCGCCGGGAACCGTTGACGGGGTTGCACTAAAAACAGTAGATGGTTGGCCGATTCCACAACTATTATGCGCTCTGACTTGAAAATAATAAGTTGTGCCGTTCGTCAATCCAGACACAGTTATTGGATTAGATGTTGGATTTGGAGACACCGTGTTATTTAAATTGTTTTGATCCGTTCCATAATTCACAATGTAATAATCTATCGGTTCTCCTCTATCATCTACCACATTAGCAGTGAAAGAGACTGAACCATTGGCACTGGAAATGTTTTGGATGATAGGTGCGCTAAGAGACGCATCCGTGGTTGCAGAGACTGTGGGAGAATCACTGCTCCATCCAGTGCTATTTTGTGCTCTTACATAAAAACTATAGGTTGTTTCCGTTGACAATCCAGTATATTCATACGTAAATACATTCGAACTCACCAATATTGAAGTTGAAAATTGTACACAAGTGATTTCATAATTTGTTATTGTGGACCCAATGCTAAGTGGTTCTTGCCATGCTATGGTTACACTGTTGCAATCAATTGCATTAATATTCACATTGGTCGGTGGGGCAGGAACCGTGTAAATGTTTGCAGGTGTGCTAGTTAAATCGAAATTGTTTGTTGATGAAATTCTAAAATAATATGTTACGGTTGACAAATTACTCACTTGGTATGATGTTGTTTGTGGAGGTATCGCTCCACTGATATTTGTCCAAGAACTATTGTCGGTGGACTGTTCGAGCGTGTAATTGACAATGCTGGATGGGCCGTTCAAATCGTCTCCGTTCCATAGTGGAGGTGTCCATGTGAGTGCAAGTTGATCACCATTCACAATTGTTGCAGACACAATGTCGGGTGGATATGGTCCAACTGTCCAAGTTACATTAGCATAATGAGGAGAACTACCTACATAAACACCGGCGTCATACAGTTCAACCCAAAAAGTATAAGTTGTGCTGGGAGACAAACCACTTATGGTGTAATAAATGTCACCGTCAACATTATGAGAACTGTTGCCACTGCCCCATTCCCACACCACTTTATAACTTGGGAGGAAAGTTCCACTAGTGATCCATGAAAGAAATATGGAATTCGAATTAACCGCATAATGATTGTCGACGTAAATACTCATCTATTGTAATCACTCACAAATTATACACAATTATCATAACGTGATATTAAAAATGACATTGAAAATTCACATTCCTTCATTTCGATTTTGATTTTCTGAAACGGGTTAATGCAACCCATGACACAATGGAAATCGCGGCAATTATAGCAACGCTTGACCGCACCGTGGTCGCCTCTCTCACTTTTGTTAAATTTAAATGAACCAATTCCGGCTGCAGTTCCGTCGCCAGGTGCACAGCATTCGCCACGCTCGATTCCATGGACGTGAAGCTGTAACTGCTGTTCCCGTTTTGCACCCCGCAGTTATACAAATTGTCGAACAAGGCAGACCGGTTCGGCACGTATCCGTGCGTCGTCGTCATGAACGCGTGATTGAACGGCACCCACCGCCGCTGCCCCGCGTCATACGCGCTCTGTGTCAAAAACTGGTAATCCGGTTGCGGCAAATCCGGGTAAACCTGCTGCAACTGTCTAAACACTTCGTTCATAACGCCGCGCTTGTCGCTGATTTCGTTGGCACTCGCGTTCAACCGCACGTTGTCCGACGGCGCGTCCGGCATGGTTACCACCGTGGAAATGACCGTCCGGGACCGCGCGTCGTTGAAGTCCATGTAATCCGACAGCACAATGTTGCCGACGCCCCATGCCGTGCGCGGATATCCCCATATCTTCGGAACCTCCAGTTTCGACCTCCAGTGAAAAATGACCGAAATGTAGGGCAAATACTGCGTTTCTTCCTGAAATCGGTCGAAATCGGGGCCAAATGCCGCTCCCAGCTCCTCGTGCGCGCTCAAAATGCGCTGCACCTCTTGCGGCGGGCACGCCAGAATGATGTTTTTGCATCCACACACGATGGGCTTTGATTCTGAACGAGCGTCGCTGACGGCAATGCCCGACACCTTCGCACTTGCACTTGCACTTGCGGTTGCTGGATCCGAATCCGTGATGAATCGGTCAATGGTCGAATTTTTCATAATGACCACTCCGCGCTTCACCAGCGCATCTTCCCACATGCGGAACAGCCCCACGTCATTCGGCACACGCGGCTGATAAATGCCGTATAAAAAATTCTGATTCAGGATTTGCAAAAAGCTGAAGAGCGTGTAAGTGTCGGCGCTGCCGCCGTCCGTCAATCGGCCGATGCGGTCCAAAATATCGATGGACGCGTTCGAGAAATCATGGGACGAGAGATATTCCAACAACGTGGTTTCCTTGTAAGAATCATTCAGCGTCATGAAACTCCAACCCAGGCTCGCAATTTCTCTCAACGACAGCACCCGAACCGCTTCCAACATCATGGACACCGTGCTGAAGTTGTACTTCACGAACATGTCGTCAAACTGGACGCCCATGTCGTTCAACAACTCTTTAAACATGAGAAAATTGTCAATGTAAATGCGCGGCCCGTGCTCGGTCATCATGCCGTCATGCACGCGGGTCACGCCGTGACAGCCTCCCAAGAAGTCCCGTTTCTCAACCAACAAAACCCGGGAGGAAATCGATAAAACCTGCGCTAAAGCCAGCCCGGTGGGGCCTGCGCCAACCACAATGTGATCGTAATCATAATCTGTCTCCATTATTTTGAGAGAAATTCAATTAAATTTGCAAAATGGACTTTGAATAGTATGAATTGTTATAATTATCTATAAATGATGCACATTTAATAATAACAATTATTCGGACGTCTCTCTTCTAGTTGCCGTTCCATTGCGAAAAGAACCAGCGCATGGACAAATAATCCATGGTGCTCGGCGCACCGCCGGACGATCCCAGCACCGTCAAATTCGGTCCATCGCTGACAATGTTTTGAATCGCGCGCGTGCCAAGTGCGGTGTTGTAGTATCGCAGCGACGACAAGTTGCCGTTGAAGCCGCCGTTGATCGCGACATTCACGTCGCCGTAATTCTGAAAAGGGACCGAATTCAGCGGCAGGCGTTGCGCCAAATCACCGTTGATAAACACGTCCAGCACGGTGTTTTCCACGCGAATGATGACGTTGACCCACTTGTTTACGGGAATGTTGTCCACATCAATGTGGGTGTTCGCATCGTCAAACGTGCTCATGACAACCTTCAACGACATGGAGTTTGTGGAGGAGTCGTCGTAATTCAAATACAATCCGGGCCCGTTGTTCGGCGACATTATCCCGGTACCATCCGTGTTCGGGGTTGCGCTTCCCTTGTTGAACACGTGTCGCAGCGTGGTTGAACTCGGCAAATTGTTTTGCTTGATGAACAACCACACCGACCAGGTGATTCCAATGCCGGTGTCATCATTTACGGAGCGAATGAGGGGGACGGCATTCGACTCGCTCGGATTTTGCGGTATAACCAAATTTCCGACATTGCCATCAATGAGGCCATTCACCAAATACGGACTGGCGTTCGGGGAAAACCACCACGCAATGAGCCCAATGCACAGTCGCAGCACGTAGACAAACACAATGACCACCAAAATCAAGAACGCGGCCTTCGCAACATAGCTGTTTGAATCCAAAAAAGACTTGGACCCGTCAACCACATCGGCCGCCTTGAAATCATTCAATGTCGGTGCTGGAACGGCGCCGGGAATGCCGCCACCAAGGTTTCCAAACCCGCCCCCTGCGCCTGCATCCGCATCAAAACCTGTACCCGCGTATGGACCAAAATTGTTCATTTGTGCTAAATCCAAAATGTTATTATATGTCTTATTAACTTATAATAATAATTTAATTTTGTTGGTTGCAACCAGAACAAATGAATCGGACGGCAGCAATGCACCACTTAGAGGGAAAACTGTCCGACGGTTTGATTGTTGTTTGTGATGCTGAAATTCAATTTGTATGAAGTGAGGAAGTTGAACATGCCAGCCCCGCTGTAGCCCTGGCTGTAAACGTTCCACGCCTCTTCCGGTGAAAAATAATCCGCCTTGTAAACCACGTTGGAAATGAAGCCTTCCAAATCGCCGTCTTTTGGGTTAGTGATTAGAGAGGACTTTACATCATAACCGCCGCCAATGTACAAGTCATCCGTTGAACTCAATGAAGGGGGCATTGTGGTCATGACGCAAGTTCGCACCAGCTTGCCATCCAAATACAGGTCCACCGTGTTGCCATAAATGCTCATCGTGAGGTTGATCCATTTTTGAAGCTGCACATTGCGAATCATGCACGGACTTTTGTCGTTTCCACTCAACACAACATACAAGTCGTTCTGATTGTTGTCTAAATACATCTGGAACAATGGCGTCCCGCCAGAATTACACCGCGTGATGACGTTTTTGTTAAACATGGATGTTCCGTTCGTTTTCCACGCGTCAATGTAAAGCCACACCGAATATCCGTAATTGTTGTTTCCGGTGCTGTTGCTTTCCGTTTTGCTGGAAGGCACATTGACCGACTTGGATGCATCCGAAAAATCAGACACGGATGTGGTTGAATTTGTCATAAATTTATAAACCATGTAAATCAAGACAATGATGAGGACAAATACAAATATTGTCAAAAGATTCATGTTTGATATATTGTGTCTATATTGCTATATTATTATAAACATAATATTTTTTATTGTTGTCATTTCGCAAACATTAAAACGTGTCAACAAAAATGTTTGCAACCGTTTTCAAAATGTAAGCAACCGTTCCATCCGTGCTAAACAGCGCACCCAACACCGCGCCAATCAAACCGAATACAAGTGCCCCCATTAAAAATCCCTTTGTGGATTGCATCACTCCGCCGACGGATTGCTCCGTGTTTTCATCATTGAACAACCAACCAAAAATCGCGCCTAGAATTGCGCCAATGATGCCATATGTTTGGGCTCCGCTTGTGCTGATTGTCGGCATTGGCGTGGGCGTTGGAGCATTCTTGTCCGCCGCTTCAGCTGCCAAGTAGCTTGCAGAGTCGCCCTGGTTCTGCGGATCCATGTCGACGCCCACCACCGGCGGGTTCAGCGCTCGGTTGGTGTTGTACAACCACATGATTTCCGGTTTAGTAAATGGTTCCGTGTTCAACACCACGTTGCAAATTTCTCCGCGAACACCGTCCGCCTGTCCCAATTCCACATTAAAAATCGCAGCACTGGCATTTGTTTTATCGTCCGGCACGTGATCACCCGTGTAAATCAGTTTGTTGTTGATGAATATGTCGATTTTCCCCTTGTCCGAATTGATGACAACATTGTTCCACGTTTGCAATGGCACATCTGACACCGTTAGTGTCTCTGGTGTTGGAGGGGGAGTTGTGGGAGTTGGGCTAGGAGGGGGAGTTGTGGGAGTTGGGCTAGGAGTGGGAGTTGGGCTAGGAGTGGGAGTTGGTGCCTTGTTCAGCTCTATCGGTTTTTCATACAACATGAATTGAATCGTGTTTGTCTTTGGACTGAACTGCATCGACGGTCCGAAATCCCCGAATCGCATAAGATTGATGTAATTGTCCGAATGGTAGTTTGCATTTGTGTTCGGCGGTTGGGGATGGATGTAAAACCAGGCCGACACGCCATAGCTGTAATTTTTCAAATTGACCTTGGTTTGCGAATTGGACACGGGAACCACAATGTCGCCTTGCGTGCTGACAAATTGCACGTCGTGAGTTGTTATGGGAACCGACGTCGTCGTGGAAATGGGGGCCGACAAAATTTGCACGCCGGTGTGATTGATTGCCCTTGCCACGAACGATGGCAGAAACCGTCCAATCAAAATGAAAGCAGCTTGGGCCGCGAGAAGAAGCAAACTGGTGCTGGTTGTCAGCTTGTACTGCTCTTTCGCCATCTCCACGAAATCCAGCATCAAACACGGCAAGTAGAACAAGAAGTTGGCAAACAGCTTCAGCACGTTGATCACCCAGTTGGATTCCGGGTCGCGGCTAACCTGAAACATGGAACCACCCATTTTCCTGGAAGTGGAAAACAGGGTGCGCACCAATCCAATCACAAACGCAATTCCGGTTATGTATATCAACGCATTTATGCCGAATTGCACAATGCTGACAATCGTCACCAATTTGCTGTGCGAGTTCAATAAATACAAGAGGATTCCGATCAAGCAAATCATGACCGCAATCCCCAGTCCGGTTTTGCCGATGAACTTCCCATACGACATGCTGCCTTCCGTTAGTTCCGCGGTGGATGAGTTCATGGCATACACGCCAAATATGAGAAGCGACACAACGAACAACGTCAACAATGTTGCGACCGTTCCCTTTTGACCTTGCACAAAATCGTTCAGGTCGAATGAGGACTTGTAAAGGATCAATCCAATCACGGCAAACACCATGAACCCCGCGATGGTCGCAACCGGATACTGAGCAACCAGCGTTATGAACCAGTAAAATGGAAACAGCAACAGTCGAACCATTGTCATCGCGTAGTCGGACAACGCGGTGCTGCCAATGCCATTTGAAACCACTTGTGGGAAGAATCGTTTGACGACCACGTCGATGCCAAAATTGATGAGGTTGACCACCGAACACAACACCAGCGTCCAAACCAGCAGGTTTATGTAAGGAATGTCGGTCGAAATCGGAAACGGAGTCTTGAAACAGGATGAAAAGGAAGAGTCGGCGCACGGAGTCAGCGGTTTCTTTTGAATGTAAACCCCGAATATCAAGCTGACGACATACGCCAAAAGTCCGAATATGGAAACCTTCTTTGCCAATTCGATAAGATCCGTGTTTGCAACATACTTGGCATACTCAATCAACGGAAACGCCTTGAAAAAATTCATCGGAAGATTGGTCTGATCCCCCAATTGAACCGTGTTCCGGAATTTCCACCAATACGAGACCAGCGTCAGTGCGAGAATCGACAATGCGATTCCATAAACAATTTGTTGTCCAAGCGGGGACGGAATTTCTTTGTCATTCACAACTTGCGTCTTCGCATTTTTCACATCATCCGCATATGTTGCATTCGTGCCTACTACCTTTGTGTATATCATATGAATCGGAAACAACACGCTCAATGCAGCATAATTAAGGTTGATAATCGCAAATATCATGGTGCGGTAGATGCTGAATTTTTGGTTGGGGTCGGCAGATTCGTAGTTTACGAAGACATACAACACCAGGAAAATCAATATGGATATGAAAACCCCAATTGCAAGTAGAAGCCCAGTAACATCAATGCCATTTGCGCCAAACATATTTGCACTAGTAATCCATATTCCAATCATAATCCCCAATGTCATCAATGCATTTAAACCTGTGATGACTTTGCTTTGTGGTGAACCCAAAATGTCAGCACTGTTCACCTCCGAAGATGACCAGATGGATGCGTACTTGTACCACAGCGTGGCCAACACATAATATATGAAATATTGAATGAAGTTGCCGACAATGGCAAAATTCGCATAAGTAATCGAATTATAAATAATTGCCCCAAATGTAAACAACCACAAATAAAATCGTGGGTTTTTCCACGACGGTTCCAGCGGAGGGGGCGCGGGTTGGGGTTGTGATTGCATTTGTCCTGCCTAAAAAATGCTATTATGTTTATTATTTTTAAAACACGACCACTATTATTATACATTGCATATATTTAAAATACATGAAATGAAATGAAATCATGAAATCATGTGCATTCGCTAAAATGTTTCCATGGCGGTTTTTTTGCCGTGGCAGTCGCGACACAGGGCAACCAGGTTGTCCACATTGTTGGAGCCGCCGTGTTCCAGGCGCACGATGTGGTCCACTTCATACCATGCCGGCAACTGGCGGTCGCAATGTCCGCACTTCCACGATTGCTGCGCCGCCACGAACTTCTTCTTGGTTTCGCTGACGCTGCGTTTGGTTGCGTTGTTGCGCCCAGAGGACCGGATGCGCGCCTCCATTTGCGCCTCTCTTCGTTCGCCACCGCTGCCGCCACTGGCAGCCCCATCTCCGTCTTGAAACATGGATTTATTGTTTGCAAAATCGAGAAAGGGCGACAGCATGTCCGCCGACGACCGGCTGATTGGCATGTATCGGATGATGTCGTTCGCATGCGACAGCATGGACTGCGACTGTCCCGGATTCTTTTTGAGGAAGATGTAGAGAGATAATCCAACAAATGCAAAGGTCGACATCTTAATCTCCTTCTGCCACGAATGAAACACCTTCAAATATTTGCCATCATAGTACGTGTTGAACACAAGGAATGCGGTTATCCCGAACACAAAGAGTTCCAGTTTCATGACCTTGTTTGAATTGATTCGTGTATTATTATATTGTCATTATTATTTTTTGAACATCGGGAACTTCAACTGTGGTGAGTATGAACGTGGATACGGATACGGCGTTGGAACCCGTTTAATGGACTTTCGAAAGCGGGAGTTTTCCATGCGATGAAATCGAACCGTTTTTTGTGGGGAGCGAACATCGACCATTGCGTTAATGCGGGCCAGCTCTTTCAAAATGTGCGACACATCAATGCGTTTGTGCCCGTTCGCAAAAATGACGGTGCTGAACAACGTGCGATATCGGTGCAGCATTTCGGCGTACACTGCATCGGGCATGATGAACTGTTTGCGCGGCAGCGTGAACATGTCGTAGAAGGTCGACATGAGCCCCCACACATCCGTGTTGAAACGATACACGGTGCTAAAGTACTCGTTCAATCGAAAACTCCGATTCACGTGGTCGGTGAAATGATGCAATATTTCGGCATTGTAGTTGGTGACTGCATCAATGAGCCGCTCGGAGGCGGCTTTTTCCTTTAATCCGAAAATGCACATGAATATGTATTGAAAGTATTCATAACTCTGGATGTCAAAGGTTTTAATGTATTGTTTGTACACTGTTCGCGTGAAGTGTTTGATCTGAACCATGGTTGGGTTTGATGCATTGGATAAAACCGCAGAAGCGTACAATTCGCACGTCTGGGGGGAAATGACCATGGTCGAGAATGGCCGGTTGAATGTGACGGGGTTGTTCATGAAATGGTGCGGGGGCACGACTTGCGTTGCGGTGCTGACGCCGGCCAGCCCCCAGTCAATGATGCGCGCATTTCCCATCGCATCTATCATGACGTTGTCGGACTTCAAATCGTTGTGAATGACGCCCAACCGGTTCATGGGTGCCACTGCATGCACCAGCAGGGTCGAAACGTGGTCGTTCAATTGATGAATGTGGTTTGCATCGACCACCGACCGGTCCATCCATTCCTTCAAATCAATCCCCAAATCCGGCATGTTTATCATGCGCAACCTCCTCAAATTGGAATTCACGTTTGCCGCCGTGATGTTGTGTCGTTTCATGTTGATGCAAACCTTGTCAAAATTTTCCAGATCGTGTCGATCCAGCGCGTCCGGTTCGCACAAAGAAGCCTGCATGCTGAAGTATTTGTCGTGATGTTTGATGCGGGACAAGTGTCGCCGAATTTGTTGGTATTCTCTCATTTCGTCCTCGGTCATTGTCTTTTCGCCGAGTTTGCTAATATTGCCGTCATGATAATTGCGAACCCGGTCCTTGCATTTGAGAGACGGTTTAAAAATGCACCCCTGGGCACCTGCAAATATGGGTATGCCACCCCTTTTATTGCGACGACGGGTGTGATTGAAACGGTTCTTTGGCATTGACATTGGCATTGGCATTGGCATTGTGTCCATGTATCACTACACATTGTAATTATTTTATTTTCGCACTCATTGGGTTCATGCATAATACATGTAATACATGGTTGTTGCGGCGCCAAGCGCACACAGAGCATAAATCAGTTTGCGTCGATACTTTATTTCTTCGCGCAACCGCACCTCTTTGGGTTTGTAATTGGAATAATACGCGTTGATTGCGTCCTGCAACGAGACTTCGTCCCGATTCAAACGCAGATTGATTTGGTTGTGCAAAAAATGCACCCATTTGATAAAGGACTCGCGCTTGTCCAAATAGGGGGAAACCGGATACTTGTCCAACAGTTCGCTTAATGTGTTGCCCATTTGATGATTGGGCAGAAACAGCGGCAGGTTTTGAATGAAATCGTAGTATTTTTTTATGGTGACGTCGTTGGGTCTCTCGGGATACGTCACGGCCATGCTGAACAAGACGAACCAATAATGCGGACCCCACACGGACGCGTCCAATGCAGTCGTTGCATTGCCATCCTTGTATATCATGGACGATTTCATGCTGTTCTTATTTTTTACAATCAAACAATATAAAAAGAAGTGTGATTTAACACATAAGAGAGGTTGCGCCACCCAATTAGTCAAAAATGTATTCATTTAATGCTTTGAAAAATGGCGACGACGATGAGGGTTCTGAAGACGCGGATGGATCCGACGGCTCGCCCCACACCACGTGCACAAAAGCGGCATTATTGCATGCCAATCATCACTATTTGCATTCTAAAAGGAACACGTTTTGCAATAATTGTGGCAAAAACGGGCACGTGATGCATGCGTGCAAAAATCCAATCATCAGCAATGGAATCATTGTCTACAAAGAGGGCGACAGCGGGGGCGGGGTGCAGTATTTGATGATCCGGCGGAAAGACACGCTCGGATTTGTTGAATTCATTCGCGGCAAATATCCGATTTACAATCAAACCTATGTGCAGCGTCTCATTGATGAAATGACGTTGGATGAAAAGCATCGATTGCAAACCCAAACATTTAGCGAGTTGTGGAAAAATGTGTGGGGGGATTATTTGAATTCCAAATACCAAAATGAAGAAGCGGTGTCTTGCGACCGGTTCAATGTCTTGAAGTCCGGCATAAAGTTGAACCGCAACGGAGGAACCCATTACACTCTGAACACGTTGATTGCCAATTCAAACACGCAGTGGACCGAACCGGAGTGGGGGTTCCCCAAAGGACGCCGCAACTATCAAGAAAAAGACATCGATTGTGCCCTTCGTGAATTTTCGGAAGAAACCGGATACAATGAAAATCGGCTAATGGTCGTGCAGAACGTGATTCCCTATGAAGAAATATTCATGGGTTCAAACATGAAAACGTATAAACACAAGTATTACGTTGCGCACATGCGATTTCCGGACAAATCGCCGTCCGAATCATCGCCCGTGTTTCAAAAAACGGAAGTCAGCAAAATGGGATGGTTCACATACGAAGAATGCATGGGGAGGATACGCCCGTATAATTTAGAAAAAATCAACATTTTGTGCAAGTTGAACAACGCATTGGCGGAATGCAAACGAGTGCCTCATTGAGCAAAGCGATTGGATTTTGGGATTGGGATTGGGATTGGGATGGGATTGGATTCCCTGGCTGGGGGTTTAGTTGCTCAATTTATAATCGTTTTATATTATAACGATTATAACAAAGGGTTTTGCAAGTGCAATGACTTCTCCTGCGGTTCCTCTTCCTCTTCCTCTTCTTCCTCTGGAAGAAAATCCCAATCCAGTGTCAAAAAAATCAAAGCCAAAACGGGCACAACACCCGCAGCGGTCCATCGAAGCGATGGAGTGGAATCAAACCGGGAACCTCGCAGAGGCGGAAGAACCCCTCACATTTTTGTATCCAACGCTGAACAACCCCCATTTCGCTCTCAACATTGCCGAGCGCAAAGAATTTCACGACACCAAATACGATGTCATAATTCCCGAATCGCAGCGTCAAATGGAAACTGAAGCGGTGAAGCTGTGCAAAGCCGAATTTGAACTGGCTCCGCACCAACTATTTGTTCGGAATTTTCTCTCGATAATGACACCGTACAACAGTTTATTGCTGTATCATGGTCTCGGAACGGGCAAAACGTGTTCGGCCATCAGCGTGGCGGAAGAAATGCGCGACTACATGACCCAGATCGGTTTAACAAAAAAAATACTGGTGGTCGCATCGGTGAACGTGCAGGACAACTTTCGCAAACAACTGTTTGATTTTGCCAAATTGAAATTCGATGGAAACCTGCGACGGTTTTACATACGCGGATGCACCGGAAACAAGCTGCTGAAAGAAGTGGGGGCAAATGCGGAGCTGACCGATTTGACCGAGCGAAACATAGAAGCGGTTCGTTCCGGCATTGTGCAGCGCATCACTCGCCTCATCAATGCCAACTACGAGTTCATGGGCTACATTGAATTGGCCAATTTGGTGCGACGACTGACCACAAAGGCGGGCATGTCGAAGCAGGATGCCATTCAAGCAATCAAACGCGAATTCAACGACCGTCTGCTCATCGTGGATGAGATTCACAACGTGCGCAGCGACGAAGAAGCGAAAGAGAAGGAATCCACTGCCGGAACCAGTGTGTCCGAAGAGTTGTACAAGTTGGTGCGGTATGCTGCTAATTTGCGTCTGCTGCTGTTATCGGGCACGCCGATGTACAACGACCCGCGCGAAATCGTTTGGTTGCTAAATTTGATGAACGCGAACGATCGTCGGTCAACGATTGCAGTCAGCGATGTGTTTGACCGGGACGGCAATTTGTTGGTGAAGGACGGACGCCCCGTGGGCGCCGAGCTGCTGCGCATGAAATCCAACGGCTATGTTTCGGTTGTGAAAGGAGAGAATCCCTACATTTTCCCATACCGAATGTATCCGAGCGATTTTGCCAAAGAGCACTCGTTTTTGCAGCTGAATCGCGAACAGCGCCCCTCGTTGCAGCTGAATAACAGCCCCATTCCGGATCCGTTGCAGCACTTGGACCTCTATTTGAACCCCATCGGACCGTATCAAGCAACGGTTTACAACTACATCATTGGGCGGAAAAGGCACGAAATGGCCAACAAGGACGCAACCTCGTTCGGCTCGTTTTTGTTAAAGCAGCCCATTGAAGCGCTCAACATGGTGTATCCCAGCGTGGAGTTTGACAAGCTCATGGCGCGCCGAAAGCCGGCGTCGGATGCAACCGGCGTGGTGTCAACCGCGGATGTTGCGCTCCTCGCGGACATCAAAGGACTGCTCGGAGACGCCGGCATCAAGCGGCTGATGAAGTATGAAGAATCCGAAGAGAGCGGGCGCATTTTCAACTATGAATACAAGCCCAACACGCTTGCAAATTACGGGAAAATCTTTTCACCCGAGGAAATCGGGAAGTACAGCAGCAAAATTGCGAGCATTTGCGCGCAAATTGAACGAGCCACCGGAATTGTGCTGATTTACAGTGAATACATTGGCGGCGGTGCGGTGCCAATTGCGCTGGCTTTGGAAGAACTGGGGTTCACGCGGTTCGACAAAGAGGTGGGTTCGCTGTTTAAAAAGGCGCCCGTGACGCAGCGCGTCATCCAGCACCAGCAAAAGCGGTTCGCCGCAAAATACGCGATGTTTACTGGAGACAAGCACCTGTCCCCGGACAATCGCGCCGAACTGGAAGCGCTGACAACGGACAATGCAATCGGACAGCGCATCAAAGTGGTGATCATTTCCAAGGCCGGCAGCGAAGGCGTTGATTTCAAGAACGTGCGCCAAGTGCACATCATGGAGCCGTGGTACAACATGAACCGCATTGAGCAAATCATTGGACGAGCCGTGCGCAACTGCAGTCATGCCGACCTCCCGTTTGTCGAGCGCAATGTGCAGCTGTTTTTGTACGGAACATTGCTGCCTGCCACTCCGGAGGTGGAAGCCGCCGACCTCTACGTGTATCGTCTGGCCGAGTCCAAAGCCGTGCAAATCGGGCGCGTGAGTCGCATCCTAAAGCAAAACGCGGTGGATTGTTTGCTGAACGTGGATCAAACCAAATTCAGCCAGGAGGTCATTCGCCGCCACAACGGCGGCCGCAATGTCGTCGTGCGCCAAGTGCTGGCGGACGGAACCGTCATGCCCAATTATGCCGTGGGGGACCGCCCATTTTCATTTGTGTGCGATTATCAGGAGACGTGCGAGTTCAAGTGCATTGACGGCGACGGCAGCAAACTCAAGGTCGTTGAAGACACGTATTCGGAGCCATTCATTGTCATGAACGCCGACCGAATCATTCAACGCATCCGAGAGTTGTTCAAGGAGCGGCATTTTTACAAACGAGACGCGCTGTTGAAACATTTGATCGGCCACTCCGACCAACAAGTGGACGTTGCACTGACTCAAATGCTCGCGGATGAAGGGCGCTTGGTGGATAAATACGAGCGTGCAGGCCGCCTCATTAACGCGGGCGAATATTACTTGTTTCAACCGTTGGAATTGACGGACACGCAGATCAGCGTGCATGACCGCAGCGCACCCCTGCAATTCAAGCGAGACCACATTTCATTTCCGCTTGCGGACGGCACCCTGGAAATGCTGGCGGAAAAGCACGGGTTCGCCAAACCGAAACAGCTCGCGGAAGCTGCGGCACTGCCCGCCGCAATTCAAGAGATGAAGGGCGCGTATCAAGAAATAACCCGCGCACTCAGCGCCGAACAAAAAAAAGCAATCGACAAAAACACCAAGGGCTGGAACGAGCTGTGTCCGGACGTCATGCGCGAATTGCATGAAACGCAGGGCATTGACATGACTGTATTGAAACGGTGTGTCGTGGAGCATTTTGTGGAGGACCTCTTGGTGTCATCGTATGACACGGGTCTGCAGTATTTAAACATGGTGTACGCTCAAACCGCACCAGCCTTGGACGAATTTGACCGGTTTGCGCGCGAGTATTTTGACAACCAAATACGGACAAACCCCAAGTATGCAGGAGAACAGGGCATTCTGATGCTGAAAAAACAGACGGATACTGGCTGGCAGGGGGTTGTGCGCAAAAATGCGGAATCTGCGTGGGCCCCGCACGCTTCCAAAGAGGAATGGCGACACTACGCGGAAGACATTGCCGCCAAGATGCCGCGCGAATCAAGTATGTCCCACATCACTGGGTTCATTTCCGAATTTAAGGAAAAAAGTGGAGGAAGCTACGCGGTGTTTAAAATTAAATACGTGCATGAAAAAGGCACCGGTGCGAGATGCGACCAAATTTCATCCAAACAGCGCCGCCTCACCATTGTGAACCAAGTGATGCATGGGTTGGAGTCCGATGCTGCGCCGACGTACACGATGGAAAACACGAAGGACCAAAACACCGCCCGATTCTGCGTTTTGCCGGAGCTGCTGTTGCGCAGCTACAACCTGATGCGAAAGGACGGAAAACACTGGTTTTTAACACCGGTGCAGGTCGTGTATCTTGAAAAAAAAGCGTCGTTGGTTCGAAAATGAATGGGAAATGCCTGAACCCATTCCAAACAATGATTCTGCGGGTTTAAGCAAATAAAACTATAATATGCGCATATATTAACCATCACAACTTCCATTACATCACACGTTCCAATGCAAACATCTCTCAACGGCATGAATCAAACGCGCGTGCATCGCAATGAGCGCGCAGAACAACCGCACGTCAGCCCGGACATGTACGTCCCAACCATGGTGTCCGAGAAGGTCGTGCTGCCAATGACCGCGATTGGTCGCAACGTGAGAGACGTGCTCGAAAAGCATTTAGCGCATGCACACGAGGGCAAATGCAACGCAGAAGGGTTTGTGCGCCCCCGTTCAACGCAGCTGCTGGCGCATTCGTCTGGAGACCTGACCGACAATGGCGCGGTTGCGTTTGAAGTCATGTATGAATACCAAGCATGCAACCCGGTTGAAGGCATGCTCATTTCGTGCGTTGTGCAAAACGTCACGCGGGCGGGATTGCAAGCCCACATTGTCCCTGAACCCAGCCCCGTAACCGTGTTTGTTTCGCGCGACCATCATTATTCGATTGCGCGCTTTTCCAAAATAAAAGCAGGCGATGAAATTGTGGTGCGCGTGATCGGACAACACTTTGAACTGAACGATCCAATGGTTTCCGTCATTGCAGAACTTTCGCAACCATGACCAAGCGACCAAGCAACCAAGCAACATTAATAACATTAACATTAATTCAAAAAATTGAATTAAAATTATCACAAAACATTTAATGTAGCCAACACAGCACATTCGACAAGCATGAACTGCAATGCGTTATATCAAACATCCAATGTTCGCCACAAAATGTGTGTTCCATTTTCCAACATAAGAAATTTTGAACGCCTCGAAGACCATCTGAAAGATGTCGTTTCAAAAGAAATCGGCGGGAAATGCATTCCGGACGGGTTTGTCAAACCGGAGTCATGCAGTCTGCAGTGCTATTCAATCGGCACATTCTTGGCGGGAAACATTCATTTTGTGGTCAACATTGAGTGCATGATTTGTTGTCCCAAAGAAGGAACGGTCCTGTCTTGCATTGCGAAAACGGTGACGCAAGCGGGCATTCGAGCCCATGCACTGTGCGATCCGTCCCCCATTGTGGTTTACATTTCCCGCGAAATGCATGACGCGGTTTCCAAGCACAGGCTCATGTCAAATTCAATGGACTCCATCAAACCCGGCGACGTCATTCAGGTTCGGGTCGTCGGCAGGCGGTTCGAATTGAATGACAAACACGTTTCGATCATCGGTGAATTGGTCTCTACGGTTTAAAAAATTGTTTCGTCAATTCCGTTTTTTGATTCTCGACTTCTTTCAACTGGGTCTCTTGTTCATTCACGTAGCTCAGATAATCTGTTATTTTGGAAATGATTGCGTCGTCCACATTTGTTAAGTTCACGAACGACCCATTCTTGTTTTCAGTCATGCCGACGTTGTGTTGCGTCATAATTTTTAATATCTGAATTTGATGGTGCTGGTTCAATGCCTCCACGCAATCTTTTATTTGCTTTAAATCGGAAACTGGCATCTTTATTTGCTTTTTACGTTGAATTATGGGTGTGAATGTTCATCATTGTCATGATGATTCTAATATGTTTTCATTCGTTATAATTAGAATTCAATGATTGTGTTGGTATGAAAAATACTACATGCAAATGATTTAAACGCGCATCAACAAAACAATGCATCCATGCATTCATGCAAATGCACCATCCCAGACACAAGGCAAATGATGCCCTGAATCAATTGCGCGAATTCATGCTGTATGACACGACTGCGACCATGTCGCAACCTTCGCCACTGCAAAAGCCAGCACCACCAGCACCACTGCAAAAGCCAGCACCACCAGCACCACCAGCACCACCAGCACCACTGCAAAAGCCAGATGAAACCGCATTTCAGCCGCCAGCACATCAAGACGTGCTGTTTTGGTGTTTGTATGTCATGATGCACGGCGCATTCAAATACGAACAATTGGCAAACCGATACACCGCCGAGCAAGACACAAAACGCGACCAAGTGTTGCTTTTAAGAAAGCACATGAGGGAGCTGAAACAAGCAACCGGAATCAAAATAACCGCATCCACAATTGAGAATGATATAATGACTGCACACATTACACCACATGCATTCCAGGTGCTAGTGCATTTGAATTCTCTCAACGCAATCCTTGTGAATCCGTACAATCATGTGTATGCCGAGTTTATTAGCGATGCGGTTTCGGACAAGCCCACATACGTGATAAAACGAAAGGAGGAAAAAACAAGACGCGTGTGCATGACCCAAGCAACCGAGGCACAACTGGAATCATTTCGCAAAACATATTATCGGATAGAAAACTTGCATAAACCAATCAAATCCATCAGCGCATACACAGTGGCAGACCTGACCGAAATGTGCCATCGACTGAAAATCCAAATCAAACCCAAAATGAAAAAACAAGAAATATATGATGCAATATCAAGGCAACTTTTTTTATGACGAGGCCGAGGCATTCACATGATGTTTGAATTCAATGAATTAAGTGATAAAATTGAATTTAAATAATATGCTCTCTTAATATACATCATCGGACTCCGCAAATCACAATGCAGAAACATCAAAAGCAAGCCCCACCGCACGAATTGTTTGATCGAATGGTTGAACACTATTTAGGCGGGGTGTTGCAAACTGATGGCGGCACGCTTGAGCTGGAGGTGCGGTTCGGAACCCGCAATTTGAAACACGTGGCGTCCACCACCAAAATTGATTTTGACAATGTCATTAAATCCCTGCTGTCGTCCGGATTCGTCATGGAAAAAACGGACGAATGCACCCTCAAAATCAATTCCGAAATTCAAGACCCACACACCGGAAAACCCAACATGTCGGACATTCGCACCGAAATCCGGGGGTTGCACAATGTGCAACTATACTGCAGAACCAATTCGTTGGACAAGGTCATGCCCGTGTTCGTTCAAAAAACGGGGTGCGAAAATAGCTCCGGAGAAATAATTCCTCCGCTCAATTTTGACGACTTCAATTTTCGTCTCTCTCTGCAGAAGGAAAAACAGTTTGCGGAGTCGTCTTCCAGTGCCAAAACGGTGGTTGGACCCTGGCGCAGCAGCAAAAAAACGTTTCGCTACATCAGTCGCAGCACATTTCGCAACCCTGCATTTCCATTCGTGGTGGACATGAGCATTGTCAAAGAATCTCGTCGCGATTACGCCGGCAACGGCGGCAGCAACCACATGATTCCCACGCACACGTTTGCCGAATCGCAGGTCGTGGAATCCCAGCCCAAATATGAAATCGAGATTGAGGTACTGAATGATGCGGTCGGGCAAGGAACCGCGTTCAACACGACAAAAAAACTGGCCGATGCGCTGCGTTCCGCGATCAAGACCGTCATGTCTGGACTGCAAGGCACCAACTATCCGGTGGGTGCGGCTGAACAGGCGCTCGTCGCGCAGGAATACATGCGTTTGTTGCATCCCGAAAAAGAACCCCATCACAGCGAAAAGGACAAGAACGAGCCCCCAGTAAAACTGCTTCCCAAGCATTTTGTTGGGCCGTCGTCGTACACGCTTCAGATTCAGAACATAGTGCCCATAAATGAAAACTGCACCGTCCCCAATGTGCGAAACAATTACACGGTCACCGACAAGGCCGACGGCGCGCGCAAGCTGCTTTACATTTGCCCTTCTGGACGCATTTACTTCATCGACATGAACATGCGAATTCAATTCACCGGCGCGCAATCCGACAACGACAAATTGTTCTACACGCTTTTGGATGGCGAGCACATCCTGCACGACAAGAACGGCCGGTTCATCAACCTGTTTGCCGCGTTTGACGTGTATTACATCGCCGGCAAGGACGTGCGCGCACTGCATTTCGTGCCTCCCTCCGCCGAAGCGCCAATCAGCAAGTTTAGGCTGCCGCTGTTGGTGAACGTGATAAATGAACTGAACGTTCGTTCTGTCGTGCGCGGTGCAGCCACGTGTCCGGTGCGCATCGAACACAAGAAATTCAAGTACACCGGGGCTGATCAAAGCATATTTCAGTGCTGCGCCACGCTCATGTCGCAGATTGACGCGGCTGCGTTTGAATACAACACCGATGGCATGATTTTCACGCCAGCGGATGCGCCGGTGGGAGGCGAAGCGGGTGGCGAGACGGCTGGACCCAAAACCAAAACCACCTGGGGACTTTCCTTCAAATGGAAGCCGACCGAAGCCAACACGATCGACTTTCTGGCCACGATGGTCCGAGACACGAACGGGCAGCCCAAGGTGTCGAGCATTTACACGGACGGCATGAACGCCGCCAAGCTGGACCAGGTGGTTCAATACAAGACGCTCACGCTGCGGGTCGGGTTTGACGAAAAAAAGCACGGCTATTTGAATCCGTGCGAGGATGTCATACAAGGCAAGCTGCCGGCACACAAAAAACCTGGAGCCAGGAATGACGGCGAGGATTCATACAAACCAACCCCATTTTATCCCACGAATCCGTATGACCCGAGCGCGCACGTGTGCAATGTCATTCTTCGCGCAGATGCGGCGGGAAATCGCGGCATGATGCTGACGACGGAAAACGAGGTGATTGAAGACGGCACAATCATTGAGTGCGCATACAATGTTGGCGCCGCTGACCCGCGCTTTCGCTGGATTCCGCTCCGCGTCCGCACCGACAAAACGGCGGAGTATCGCAGTGGTCAGAAAAATTACGGCAATGCCTATCACGTCGCCAATTCCAACTGGCACACTATTCACAACCCGATCACAAAGAAGATGTTGACAACGGGCAAAGACATTCCGGACGAGCTGGCCGACGATGACGTGTATTACAACCGCGTCACAGCATCCGGCGACACCACCACGCGCGGGCTGCGCGATTTCCACAACCTCGTTGTTAAGCGCGCGTTGATTGGCGGCGCGAGCAAGCGCGGCAACACGCTGATTGACTTTGCGGTGGGCAAGGGCGGCGACCTGCCGAAATGGATCCACTCCAACCTGTCGTTCGTATTCGGCATCGATATATCGAAAGACAACATTCAGAACCAGCTGGACGGCGCGTGTGCGCGCTACTTGGATTATTGCAAGCGCTTCAGCATCATGCCGGGGGCGCTGTTTGTGCAGGGCAATAGCGCGCTCAACATCAAAAGCGGAGCCGGAATCAGCGGCGAAAAATACAAGCAGGTCGTTAGAGCCGTGTTCGGGGACGGGCCCAAGGACAAGGCGCTGCTGGGCGAAGGCGTCTATCGCGAATACGGCAAAGCCGAAAACGGGTTCAACGTGTCGTCGTGCCAGTTCGCAATTCACTACATGTTTGAAACCCGCGCAAACGTGTGCAACTTTCTGCGCAACGTGTGCGAGTGCACGGAGGTGGGCGGCTACTTCATCGGCACCACGTATGATGGCGCAACCATGTTTGACGCGTTGAAGCCGTATGAGATGGGGGACGGCATCTCTGTCATGCACAATGGCAAACGCGTGTGGCAAGTGACGAAAGCGTATGCCGCAACCGAGTTCCCGGATGACGAGACGAGCGTGGGATACGCCATTGACGTGTATCAGGAGTCCATCAACAAGACGTTCCGCGAGTATTTGGTCAATTTCAACTACTTGAAACGCATGATGTCGAATTTTGGGTTCGAAGTTGTGGAGCGGGATGATGCGCTGAAGGACCTGGGACTGCCGGACGGAACCGGCATGTTTGAGCAGCTCTATGCGCAGATGATGGCGCGCATAAAACAGAACCCGGCATGTGTATCTGATTTAGGGGACGCGCCGGATATGCGCGACTACGAGCGCCGCATCTCCTTTTACAATCGCTACTTTGTGTTTAAGAAGGTGCGGTCCATTGACAACGCGGAACTGGTGGTGAAGAGCCTGTTGGGCACGTCCACCGCGTTCGAAAAACAAATGGCGGCATTGGAACAGGAACAGGCGGAACTTGATGCACAACCCGTGGCTCAAACCCAAGCGCCTGTCGCTGCTCCTGTCGCTGCTCCTGTCGTTCCTTTGACAAAACCCAAGCCAAAGCCTAGAGCCACCAAACCGGCGACTGCTGCTGTTCCTGGTGCTGTTCCTGGTCCTGCTGTTCCTGATCCGGAACCAGAGAAAAAAAAGCCGGGCAGGAAGCCCAAAATTCAGTTGGTTGTTAAAGAGAAAGACACATGAATGAATAAAATTAACACGTATCCACATTCCAATAAATAAAAAATAATATGACTTTAGATTATAGTATTTTTTACAATCATGGCTTCAGCTGCAAATCCGTTTGCTTCATTACTGTACAAATCACTCCCACCTGTGGGCGCATCTGGCAATGCCAATCCGTTTTTACATGATCCAGCCGCGTTGGCTTCAGACGATGTGGGTTCCGATGGTTCATGGACCGACGAATCTTCGTTTTCTCACTTGTTTAAACCTTTGCCCACACGAAGTCGTGCTGTGCCAGTCAGAAGTATAATAAAAAGAAGCCTGACACGCAAACGCATTAATAATCCAAGCTCTCAGGTTGGAATGCAATGCATGCGAGGACAGGATGGCAAATATTATTACATTCCAATTGACGCATACAATCCAGCACATTTGAAAATAATAGAGGAAGTGAGTCCATTGCTGGTGAATCCAACGCCCAGCCAATTTCAAAAAGGTGCATTATACACATACATCCTTGCATCCATTATCACAAAGGATTCGGGCACAGGTGCAGATGTTCAACTCGTTCCACCAAAATTATACGCATGCCAAGCACAAAATATTTTTGAATTTGGCACAAAACATCATCATATATTTTTTCGCATGGCTCTGACAACTGAATTGGCCAATGTTGCACAAGCCAACGGAATTGATGAAAACAAAGTGGAATACGGATTGTATGCATCTGGTGAAATAAAATGTGTTGAACCAAAAAAATTAAAGGTTAATTTTTTTTCAGGAACATACAAAATGCAACGTGCAATCCCCCTACATCGTGAACGAAACGAAATATTATTCATGAAAGGATTGATGCATAAGATTAACTCTGATTATAGAATACAGTTTAATTCTAAACCATTCATAACATCAGAATCTGTGCCAATAACGCATGAACAGATTGGAAGTTTGAATGCAAAAGGAATTCCGACATTTGGATTTGACACGGGAAGGCAATGTAGCGAAATGAGAATGCATGTCGGGCGAATCAAATACATTGAAAAAAGAACAATTACACACGATGAAATGAGAGAAAAATACAAACAAATAGTTGCCCCTCCTCCTCCACAAGAAACAAATGCATCCAGATTTGCGTCTGCGGTTGCTTCCAAAGCCGCTTCATTGTTTCCATTTGCCTCATCATTTGCCTCATCATTCACAGGTTCTGCGCCTGCCACATTTGCTCCGCCAAGATTCACAAGTGCTTATGCAATGACGACAGAGGAACTCATTGGTTATGCCGATCGACATGGTCTGCCAAGTCCAACCCCGTACGACAAAGATGTAATGAAAAAGAGAGTTCAAGCACACATGGACGCAAACAAGGGCAAAGGTGGTGGAAAAACCCGAACACTAAAGAAGAAAAGAACACTGAAGAAAAAATGAATAACGGGATTACTTTAAAAATTGATTTAAAAATAATACAATAATACAACAATTAGAATCGAACAATGATCATCCCCGTCAAATGCTTTACATGCGGCAACGTCATCGCCAACAAATACGAACACTATCTCAGTAAAGTGCGGGAAAAAAAGATGGCTCGTGGCATGGATACCGAAAAAGTGATTTATTTGACCAAAGAGTTCATCAACAAAACGCCCGAGGGAGAAGTCATGGACGAACTTAAGCTGAAGAAAATGTGTTGCCGTCGTCACTTCTTGACGCACGTGGACATTGAATGAATGGATGGTTCATTGCAGTTTGTCTTCGTCTAGTGCATCATTCAATCCGGATTCATTCACCCCCGATTCATTCAACCCCAAATCGTTCAAACTAGATTGTTTTTGTTTTTGACGAATTGGATGCGGCATGCGATTGTTTTGCAGATCGTCTTCTATGATGGATAAACAAATGCTCGCAGTCGTGTATCTGAATGCACCCGGAATGACGCCATTTGCGCATGCTGCAATGGATGCCAGCAACAGTTTAGCCGAAACAATGACAGAGTGCATGAAATGATGTGCAAATGATATCGTTCCTCCATAAACATTTGACCCAAAATGTTTGAATTTGGATTTGGTCATTGCGTTTGCTTCTTGGTTGGTATAAGGCAGCATATGATGGATGGGATGGGATGGGATGGGATGGGATGGGATGGGATGGATGGATGAATGGATCAATTTTGTTGATGTATGGGTTTATGTTTATATGTTTTTACAATGCACAAAATATTTATAATATGATTTCATATTATATATAAACATCCACTCAAACATGAAAACACGGCGCAACACCAATAGACGCAGCAGCAACCGCAGCAGCAACCGCAGCAAGAAGGGCGGGTTTGGAGGGTGGCCTCGAACCACGGCAGTCGGTCCTGCTTGGGACGGCCAAAACGGGGGCAACCACTTCAAGTTTGGCTCAAATGGCGTGGTGGTGGGCGGCATTTCACCCGCCGTTACCGGAAATTGGGGACCCGGAATGCATCAAATCAATCGGCTGGTTCCTCATTTAAGCCAAAAATCATTAAGCATGGGTGGCGGCTCCAAACGCAGTCGCAGCACCAAACGCAGTAATAAAAAGGGCAGGTCCAGGCGCGGTGGTCTGACTTTCGGAGGATTGCCAGACAACATTAAAATTGGATGGGACGGTGCAAAAAACGCATTGCAAAATGGATATCGCGGATTCATGGGGGTGAAACCACTTGAACCGTCAATTCCGTGGCATCAAACGGCGCTTAGTTCATCCAAAATGCCAAACACGCACGCTCCAAAGCCGTACGTCATTAACGCGGTTAAAAACATCTCATAAATACACATGATTTATATTTTTATTGCTTGCACAATCAAAATATATTATAGACACTGTGTATACCCCCCCCCCACCATTTAAACAAATGTCATTGTATCAAAACCTATGCGTTCCGGCAAAATTGTATATCACCCTTGCGATCATCTACGCGATTGGTGCATATTTCAGCATGCATGAGTTTTCAAATTTCATGCAAGTGAATCAATCTAAAATGCACTCTTCTCTGAGTTCATTGAATTTTAGCGTGAATAAATACAAAAACTCACTTACTTTCGCAAATGTGTTGTTCACCTTGTTTTGGACCTGGGTTTTGAACTGTCTCTGCTCTGCAGGATACACCAGCGTCTCTTGGTTTTTGGTCTTGTTTCCTTATTTGTTTTTGGTCATTGCGATTGCATTGGGAATATGGACAATCTTTAAACTGCACATCCTTTCGATCGGGGTTTAATTTGCAGCCCCCCATGACTCAATACACAATGTGCTCATCGACCCATTTTTTCAATTGCACGCACGTGGGTTCCATCATTTTATTCAGGCCTTCCGCGTATGCCTGATAATTGGATTCATTGTTCTGCATCAAAACGAGCGTGTTGTAAATGATGTGCTGCATTTCGGGGGTGTATATTTCAATTATTTTTATGAAAATGTCATCCACCGTGTTGTTTGCAGTCGTCGTTGCATCTTCGTCATCGTTCAACACCGGCTTCATTTTGTAGGGTTTAGACGAGTTTGTTGGCGGCGGCTGAATTGTCATGATGTCCGGCGACAGCTGGTCGTCAAGAATGTATCGATACATGGTAAGCGTGTGCAGGATGTGCGGTTTGTCCGTTTGTCCGTACGTTCGTATCAACTTGTTTATGCCCGTCTTTGCCAATTCGGTCAAAAGCACGTGCAGTCGGTGCTGAACCGTGCCATCGTCCTGCTTGCAATGCGCATAAAATTTTTTGAAGCGATGAAACACGTTGAACAAAAAGTACAGGTCTTCCTTGGTGTCGTTGTTGTACCATCGCAACACGGATTGCGAGTAAGCGGGCGGCTGCAGCGTCAATATGTTGTTTTGAATCGTGACTTTGGTTCCCACCGGATAAAACGAGAGAATTGCGATTTGAAGAATGGCTTGCAACGGTTCCAAAATGGTCTCAAATCTCTCCTTTTTTCGCCGGGAATAAATCGTTTTATACAATATTTGGAGCGTGGATTGCATGGTATTGGACTTTATGCTTTGTATTTCAGACTAGCACTTGTATAAGATTAAGGTTTATATTTATTTTTATGAAGTTCTTATTACTTTAAACTTCATAAATTTGTGCATTTATAACTTCATGCATTCATAAATTCGTAATTTGAATGTTTATAAATTATGTGCAATTTAAAACACGTCATCAAAATGAGCAACCCAAAAACAATTGTCGTCGCAGGAGGGGCCGGGTTCATTGGTTCCAATTTGTGCATCCACTTGATCAACCAAAGCGCCGATAATCATGTCATATGCGTGGACAACATGATCACCGGATATCGCGACAATGTAAGAGAGGTGTTGGATCATCCGCGTTTCCGATTCGTGAACCATGACGTGTGTTCAGAAATAACCAACTCGACATTGGGTCTGGACGCAGACGCGCGCATTGATGAATTTTACCATCTGGCATCAATTGCTTCACCCGAAAAATACAAGAAATACCCCATGGAAACATTGCTTACATCCATAAATGGAACCCAACGCATTTTAGAATGCTGCATTTCACACAAGTGCAAACTGCTGTTCACATCCACGAGTGAGGTGTACGGAGACCCACTCGTAAACCCGCAGCCAGAGGAATACTACGGCAATGTGAACACGGTCGGCGAACGGTCATGCTATGACGAGGGCAAACGTGTGGCAGAAACGCTCATATATGAGTCTCGCAAAAAGCACGGTCTTGATTTGAAAATCGCGCGCCTATTTAACACATACGGCCCCAAAATGGATTTGAATGATGGTCGAGTTGTCACCAATTTCATGCGCCAAATCCGAAACGGAAAGCCGGTTGAAATATATGGAGATGGCAGCCAAACCAGATCGTTTTGTTTTATAGATGACATGATTCGGGGGTTGGTTGCATTCATGGCGGCGGGACCAAACGTGCAGGGTCCAATGAATCTTGGCAATCCGCATTGCGAATTCACGATGAACGAACTGGTGTCGGTGTTCGAGTCCGCACTTTCCAAAACAATCGCCGTGGTGCATTTGCCCAAAACGCAGGATGACCCCATGTGCCGCAAGCCGGTCATCACCAAGGCAACCGAACTCATCGGGTTTTCTTGCAAAATTGGTCTGAATGAAGGCATCACCCGGCTGTGGTCCCATTTCAGTGCTTTAAAAAGATGTTATTTTGTTGAATGACTTTGTTGTACGGTATGCCATGTTTGTCGCACCAACTAATGCACTTTGCGACATTCTGCCGCTTCATTGATTCCAACTTTTCCATGTTTCCCTTGTTCAAAATTAAATGAATGGTGGAATTGATGGTTTCCATTTGTTGCTGTCCAATGATTGCGTTGCACTCCTCGATCTTGTTCAAAAAATACGAATCGTGTTCAATTGGAAGCACCGATGTCATTGCCGAATTTTGCGGAAACGCTTCCAATTGTTTAAACATGTCCGTCAAGTGCGGCAAGAGCGCATCCGATGTTTTCAGACGGAATTTTTTGCACACAATGTATCGTTCCGAATTGGCATGCCGACTGGTGCACGGTTTCGACACATACACCTCGTCGTACAGGTTGCACAGAACGTGCATGATGTCAATGGTGGGCTTGGTGAACGTGTCAAACACTTTGAGAATGAAATGCCCTCCCGGCTTTTGCAATGCCAGTGCAAACCCCATCTCCGCGACCAGCAAACGGGCAACCATTGTTTCCTGGTTATTGAAATCACATGAAAAATCAAACCCGCCATCCGCGGTTATCAATTCACACATGTTTTTGTATTTGGACACGCAGTGCTCAAAGTTGGCCAATGAAATGATGTTTCCCGTTCCGTCTGCGCCCGTCTCGATGCACACCCGGTTTCGATGCATTTCCAAAAACCCCTTGCTTTTTTTCCACCCAGGACAAGACGCATCTTGATTCAAAAGGGTCATGCCGCAATGCACGTCGCCTTGGGCGTGAGTTTGACTCTCACAGGACCGTATGTGAACGAGTGCCTCTATGAAGCCGCCCGGGCCCTCTGCCAAATGAAACGATTTCATCTGGGGCGAAAATTCAGACGCAGTGAAAAATGTCGCATGCAATTCAATCATCTTGTAAAAGGAACGCGACAGAGGCCGCAATTTGCTGACCGTGCACGTTTTGCAATTGGGCATTGCCGTGTGAATGAACTCAAATGGGTTCGTGTATTTTTTAACCGAATCCCACGCTTCTTCGCCGCACTCTTCGATTTGTTCTTTCACGGCGCAGAGGTTCATGTTGAGCGTGTGTGAAATCAACACCGAACATGCGTTTTCCGGTGATGACTTGATTTCAAATAAGCCGGACTCGGATGCGGTGGTCAAATTATGCAACTTAGGTAATTCAAAATAATATGACATGAAATACAGCAGTGTAATGATTATACCATTACAATGCATATGGTTTATGTTGTTTTGATCGATTTATTTTAATCCAATCCAATCCAATCCAATCCAATCCAATCCAATCCGAATCAATCATCACAATATTCATATGCTTCTTCGCTCAATTCAGATGACGTGTCAACCAAGACTTCTTCCCTGGGTTGTTTTTTTTCACGCTTCTTGGAAGCCTTGGGTTTTGCATGGCTGTGCTTGGGCGCCGGACACTCGTCGTCGTTTCCATCCGCGTCGGGTTCTTCCTCCGATTCATACTCGTCCGTGTCCGCGGTGTCGTCCTCATCATCGGTTTCGTCCTCCTCCGTTTCTTCATCGTCGCTGCTGTTGTCCACCACAAACCCGTCCTTCAAATATCCGTCCTTGGTTTTTATGTGGGCAGGAATGGCGTCCATTTCATCTTCCTCGTTTTCGTCTTCATCTTCGCACGTCATCAATGAATCGAACCCGCCAAATAAAAAATTATACATTTTGTCCCATTTTTCGAGCGTGAGAGGAATGACACAATGTTGGGCGGTCATGTCCCTGGCAATCAAGGCGCACGATCCAAAAAACAGAATGGTGTCGACCGGTGGCGGGAATTCGTACTTGTTTTCTTGCCCCGCATTTCCGTCTTCGCGAGCCCACAACTCCACCATAAATCGTTCATCTGTTCCAGAACCAGAACCAGAACCAGAACCAGAATAAGCCCATTCTGCTCTAACTTCAAACCCCGAAGCTGTTTTAAATTTGCATTTTTTTGCCAATTCTAGCGGAGTGTACGCATGGATGCTTGACTGCCGCAAATCGCCGTTGCGTTCGACAATGACAATTGGAATGGGCACTGTGGGCGGCATGATCAACTGTAGGAATGTGTGTCTGTTGGCTGATTGATTGCAATATCTTTGTGCATGGGTTTAAATCATTTATTTTCTATATTTTATCCGCTCATGCATGTTTGGGATACGTTGTAAATCTGCAAAAACTTTGTAAGCATAACTTAATCCAATTGTCCAAAATCTCTCAACATAAATCACCATGAATGCGTTTTGGGTTGTTCAATCGACGATTGTTTCCTTTGTCATCATTTTTGTCCTCCACAATTTGTACTCTTTTTTCAAAGAAACGCTGACTGTTCCTAAAATGAAAGACCTCGTGAAGCGTCCTCAACAAAAATATGACACGTTGTTTAGAGAACTGCGCAGCATGCAAACTCCCGAAACCGGGGGCAACAATGCGCCCGATTCATCCGCCGACGCGATGAAGAACGAATTGAAGCGGTATTTAATGGAATTGAACGCACCCGCGCCGGAACCAGAACCGCAACAACAACCATCTAGAGCCAATTCAAATTTCATAGAGTTTGGTTCCGTTTATCAATGAACCGAACCGAACCGAACCAATCAATGCATGCATGCAATGAATGATAGTGAAATCATATTAAAGCGCCAACGACATGACAATGTATCTTGCAACCATGCATTTGTATCACGCGGATGCGAAAGAACGGCTCGCCAATGCATGTCATGTTTTTTATGAAAACAGCGTTCATAAGAAATTTTTGGCAGACATTTACGCTGTCATTCCGAAAGGCAAAAAGTGTGTCGTTTGGTTCACCAACAAGCAGGTGTGGATGTTTCAAATTGCAAAGCGTCCTTACGAGCCCAAACACCCCCCGCTTCCACACAATCCACACAATCCACACAATCCACACAATCCAGCAGCCAAACATTTTCAACCGGTGTCGTTTGACGCAGTGCGGATGCTGAATGTGCCGTGCACCAATGAAGCATGGCATCAGGGGGTGGGCACGATATTGTATGGAACCCACTTGGTTGACAAGAAACGTTTTAGCGTGGAGAACGTGCCCTATTTATGCGGCATAAAACAAGAGGATGATGGAAGCCTGAACCGTTTCCTTCGTTTTTTCGAGTCGCTGAAAAAAGGCAACATGGCATCGTCATTGCCGTTTCAGTTTTTCATGCCAATCATGCACGCCTCATTTGCAGATGCATTCAATGATGCCGCCAGCATAAAATCGTACGAGGTGTATTCCATTCAGCACCGATTTTTGAAACGGGATTGCACTGAATACAAAAATTTGTTGTTTCATTTGGCGCAACCAGAGACACAACCACAACAACCACAACAACCACAATCCCACGCCCCATCCCAAATCCAACCCGCAAATGTCAAATTGGCATTTTTCCCAAAACAGGCGCATTCACAACCACCCAATGACCCCGTGAGAAAGCCGCAACTTCGCACATTTTATGTTAAAGCCGACGTTCAAAATGACATATACCACGTCTTGCACAAAATCGATGAACCCATCACGCAAAACACCATGATTGCGCACATACCCAATTACAAAACCAGCGTCATGATGAACTCCATCTTTCGAAACATTAAAGAGAATCGAAATCTGGATGCATTGGAAGAGAGCGACGATGAAGACGAACTTGCAGAGTCGGGCAACCCGGGCAAATGCAGCTTGGTGGATTTGAACAAGTGTGTGAAAATGGACTGCACATTCAATGCCCGGTTCAAACGGTGGCATCCCGTTGCCATTGCTGTTGCATGAACCGACAACTTGAATGCGTGCATCATTTCATTTCGGTCATCTTGATCACGGATTCAGTCCAGCGGTTGGTCTCAAGCGTGCCTTTGATCCGCCGATTGAATTCTGGAAACTCGATGTTTATTTTCTGCGGCTCCCCGTTTGCAATGTAGTCCTTGATTTGCAGCATGAGCGCCCGAACTGCAGCGAATTTGCACGCATGCAACTTCAGTTCGGACAACTTTTCAAGAATGGGCCGCACTTGTGCTTGCCGCTCCGCCTTTGTTCGGTCCGACACATTTGGCTCAGGACAAGGTTCCATGTTTCAAATATTATATAAGTCAATTGTATAATATTTAATTACTAATCAATCATAAATCACAATGTCAAATATGGGTTCTGATTTGGGTTTATGCAAATACCGGAATGCACTGGGCGTTCCTGGCAAGGGCGCGCATTCCATTCGCCTGGGCGGCGTCGCAATCGTGGATGTCATCATGACGCTGATTGGCGCCTACATCATTGCCCGCATTGCGCGCGCTTCGTTCGCATGGACCGCCGCCGGTTTCTTCTTGCTGGGAATCATCCTGCACCGCCTGTTCTGCGTGCGCACCACCATTGACAAACTCTTATTCCCGCATGTCAAACGGGTTCGATTTACGGAATGACGCAATCCCACGTTTATGATTTAACATGTGATTTTCTCTCGTTTCATGCATTGTCAGAAGGGCAAATGATGCAACCAAACCATGCACAATTGCAAACACCATCAGATCATTCAATGATTTTACCTTATCAGAATCATTGAAACGAGAGAAAATGACACATTAAAAATAAATCAAGCAAACCACACAATGCAATCGAAGTGCTCATCGATATCCCGCGGCGGTCACGGGATTCGGCTGAGATGCGCTCCGATTCTCCGTTGGTGAATAAAAACACACGGTGTGATTGCCGGGCTTGCTGCCATAATACAGTTTGCAGTTGGGCACTTGGTAATTGTTTTTCACGAAGTAGGACGGGTTGTATTCGTAGCTGTATTTTCCGGCATTCGCCCCTTCTGCTCCAAACGCGCTGTAAAACGAGTTGCCGTTCAAATTCACGGTGTTCACGCGCAGGCTCAGTGTGCGCGTGCTGCTGCTGACGCCCCCCTGTTTCGCAAACGGCACGTTGCTGGGCTTGTAAATGGTGGTCCCCTGGCATTTATTGGGCAACTTGTTTTCGTTTGCGCTGCACGAAGGGTACAAGCAGCTGCCCGTCAACCGGGTTTGCGGACCGAAACACTCGTTGTCGGGCCACAGCGGCGCGCCGTCGGGGGAAAAGTATTTGACATCCGGCACCGGATTGGTGGAGAGCTTCTGTTCGTAGCGCTTGCATCGCGACTGCAGATACGCCCGGGTGTCGCCGTAATACGCCTTGCTCATCAGCGTGACCGCGGATTTAATGACATTGTTTGCCGGACAGACGCCAATGTATTTCGTGTTATACAAACCGGTCTGGATCTGGTAGCTGTTTGGATCCGCCGGGTTGCCCACTTGCACGTAGCCATTGTTTTCCACCTTGTCGCACGGTTCGCATTTTTGAGACGGGATTTTCATCAACTTTTGATCCAGCTTTGCGGTTGAATCCGCCGACGCGTCGCCACAATCGCAGGACACGCCGTTGCCCGACTTGGTGGTTCCACCCGGCGTGTCAATGACAATGGAAACCGAGTTCACACTGCGACCGCTGCCGGGGGTTGGCTGCAGCTTGCGACGCCAATGCTTCATGGGACGAGCCTTTAGTGCAGGACCGCTGTAGTTGCGCGCGGCTTCATCCCGGTCGGCGCCAGGCTGAATGTTTAACATTGCGCCGTTCTCGTTTGGCCGACTAAATCCGGGAACCACTTGATTCGTGGTGGTCTGATTCGTGGCAACATTCGACGGTTTGGTGGGATAATGCACCCGTTTGGTTGTTATTAGACTGTTTGAATGGCGCCATCCAATGCCATCCGATATTGTTGCATGCCCGGTTGATGTCATGCTTGTATATTCTTAATGATAAACAACAACAATAACAAATAAATAATATTCAATATATATTAAGTTGAAGATATTATTTATTGCAGTTTGACACTCATGATTTTGTGCAGTATTCTCATCGTGTTTTTCTCATGGCTGTTGCTACATGCTTTGTTTTATTCTAAATCTTATAGCGTCATTGAAGGTTTAGACCCTTCTGCTTCGCCTTCGCCTTCGCCTTCGCCTTCGCCCAAATCAACCCAAGCTCAAATTGATGAAAACACGGCTGCAATCGCACTGTTGAAAACACAAATTGCATCTCTCATCGCCACTGCAACTCAACTAAATGCAACCATGCTTCAGAATGAGACAGGCATCAAGAACAACACAGACATGATTCAAAAGGTGGTGCAGTCTCAGAATGCCACCAATGCAAAACTGGCCAGCATGAAGAAAGCACAATGATAAACACGTACGTTTCATCCATGACAAAATAATGTATTGATATTATATTGAATTAATACATCAAATATCGTTAAACGCAGTGCATGAAACCGTCTCCGCTGCATTCCGTGCTGTTCTTTCTTCCGGATGAGCTTTCCGACACGGCCATTTACAACATCGTCATTGGCATCCTCTGCATTTTTCTAGCATTTTCTCTCGTTGCCCTTTATCGAAGACTCAAATACGGTTCATCCTTTTCATTTTTGGAAGGCATGACTGATCCGGTCCCTGTGAATCCCGACCTGGATCCGGAAGTGGTCAAAATCCAGTCTCAAACCGCGACACTTCAAACCACGTATGACAAATTGACGGATGCAGCGAATGATCAAAAAAACCGCACCAACGCCAATTCGCAGATGCTCATGAAAATCATGAACGATGTGCCCAATCAAACCAACAATTTGACTCATGCCAATCTCAACACGGACGACCCTTCCAAAACAAATATTCCCAGCATCGACATGTCTTAAATTAAGCCAATCGTTGTCCGAAACACGCGGAACACTCCAATTCCAAACAAAAACCCGAACAGAACCTGGATGAACGTGTGGCGCTTATAAAAAATACGCGTGTGCATCAAAAACGCGGCAATCACCAAGGCTGCAACGGTTCCAGCCGGGTGCCATGCCCGCCACGGCAGAAACTGGTGCGCAAATGCCAAAAAGTATCCAACCGATTGCGCGTGTCCCGATGGAAATCCATAAGCGGTGTTGTTCTTGTGCTCGGGCCAAACGGCAGCAATTGCGTGATCCAATGGGCCGGCGGAATGATGCGGCACGGGTCGATTCCCAGCATCCCCGACAAGGCCCCGAAAGAGTTGTTTCAAAACGCCATTGATGAACGAATTGCCAATGTATCCAATGAATGCATATGCATAAGAAATGTGATACGCATGACACAGTAATAATAAAACAAAGAATAACACTTGCGGATACGAGCTAATGCATTTTTCATAGGTTGAGCTCATTTTTTTAATGTATATGTAATATAATATATATCATATACATTTAGTCATATAATAATTGCAATAACGACGAGACAACCATGTCAAATCTCTTTCAGGACGTCTTGGGAGATTTAGACAATGTGGAACAAGAGCTGCTTGGTCCGGACTATCAGTATTTCAAACAAATCAAAACGCCCGGAGAACTGGGGGTGTCCAGCAGCGGAGGTCTAGACACGTTGGCGGCCGACATCAGCGCACTTATTGCATATGTCGAGTTGCTAGTGTCCGGCAGCGGCGACGCATCTGCAACCGGAAATCCACTTGGAAACAAGTTTTTTCTGAAAACCGGCGCCAAATGCAAAGTCGTCAGCAGTGATTCTACGAACGGAAGCGTGGTGGATCGATATGTGTATGTGAACAACGTGCCGGATGGCAACATTCCGTTCATTTCATCCGGACTGGGAGGCGTGCAATTCACCGAGTTCGAAGGGCTGATTCCAGGAACCATGTCGGATGCCGCTGCAATTAATCCATTTTCACTATTGCAATCATTTCAACTGGGGTCCACGCCCGACTGCCAAAGCGTGACGCTGGAAACCATTGATGCCAACAATGCCGTTTCTTCGGCGACCAACTACGTGGCAACCGCGGATATCAAAAACATGCCGGCCGCATGGTTTCCCAATAAGACGAATCCAATCACGGGAGGCACCGAACGAGAGGCGTTCACGCAGCGTCGCAAAAATAAAAACTGCACGAGGCAACTTGGAAGCATCCCGAGTGGCACACTCTCCAGCTTGTATTACACCTCAATCGGGTTGCTGTGTCTTGTGCTGCTGTATTCTCTCATAAAACGCGCGCGAAAGTGATGCGACACTTTTATTAGTGTTTTTTATTAGTGTTTCTTTTTGGTGGCCTTCTTGTTGGCCTTGGACCTCTTGTTCTTGATGTGCCTTTTGGATTTTCCGCCAAACCACGTGCTTGGGCGAAAAATGCTTACATTTGAGTTTGAAAACAAACCACCTTGATTGGTTTGCTGGGTTTGCTGGGTTT
>Ga0315284_10000404_pt1 | contig 59138 bp, 39 predicted proteins | sample YL17G09_16_MG_FD_203696 | JGI IMG/M metagenome (GOLD analysis project Ga0315284, IMG submission 203696) | Sediment microbial communities from Yellowstone Lake, YNP, Wyoming, USA - YL17G09_16 | ecosystem: Environmental > Aquatic > Freshwater > Lake > Sediment | place: USA: Wyoming | collected...
TGGTCGGAAAACATCTGCCGGCCATAGCTGGGGGAGTGTGGTACCAGAAAGGGGAGGAGCACAATCCAATGCAGCCAGCGCATCATAAGAGTCACCAGTTGGAAAATTCTTTGTCACCTACCAGAGACCATAATATGGTGTGCGACTGTAGACCGATTGAGAATTGCACGCAAGCAGTTCCGAGGCAACGCGGATGGCCGTGCCCGACCAGGCTCGCCGTGGCTGTTTTCCAGCGTCCCTTCCGGTACGAAGCACTCAAGAAGATAGCTGGCACTCACGTGCCTGGTGCAGCGCCCAGATCGGCGCCTTAGAGATTTGTGAGTCTGGTTGTTAGCCCAAAATCATTCCCCCGAGACAATTCTGGATCTCGTGGCTGTGCCATCAACGGTTGACGTTGGATGAGAGGACCACGCGCCGATTCCAGCCGTCGCCTCTTTGGGACGTAAGTCTGTCCAGCGACGAGAGGAAGCTCGGCAGGGAAGTTGCCAGACGGAAAGTGCCAGGAGCCACACCGGACTGTTTTCGTGCCGGAATCGAGTTCTTGGCAGGCACAACTGTTAAAAAAGTCCGAGGCCTTCCCAAAAGTGGAAGCTGGCTACGGCAAGAGAAGGATAACCTGGCCTTGGGCCGTCCTTGTCTGCAACGGAACCGGCTGCCCTGCACTGTCGTGAACTCGTGGCACGGGCTTGCCAGGCATCACTTCGACCACCAAGGCCTGCCGACGGGGGAGTTCCGCCTGCGGAACGTTAAGGACGACCACCGCGTTCCCATCTTTCCCCAAGTGCAGCGTCGGTCGCAGGCGGGATCGCTCCAGCCAAAACCGCGCCAGTGTTCCCACATCGCCAATCCAGATGTCGGTCCCACGGATGGCTTCGAGGAGCCGCCGCTCGGTCTCTAGCTTATACGTGGCGTCGGTCGGATGAATCAGCAGACACGTCGTGGCGTTGTTCTCAGCGTTGGCCCGAATAACTTCCGCCCACACGCGCAAGGCTTCCTCCTCGGTCGCCGCGGTAAGAAAATCCCGCGTGCGCAACTCACCTCGCGAATCGTCTAGGGTAACCGGGACCACCACAATCTTGCTGCGCGCGCTTCCCAAGGCCCGCTGGCGAAAGCCGAAGTACGGAAAATTGGTCAACACCCACTGGGCCGAGACGCTGGAGTCGAATTCGTACCCGGACTCTTCTAAAACCCGCAGCAGGTCACTCGGGTAACGCAGGTACCCGGCGCGGAAACCCAGCGTATTCTGGTTGCAGTCCCGGTCGAGTAGTAGCTTGCTGACTCGCAGTTCACCGAAGACGGTCGGGTGGTTCAAATCGTACCGCGGGCGGTCAACGTCCTTTGACCCGAGAGGGAATTCCTCGAAGCTCAAGGAATGGCTAACCGAGTGCGAGCCGATTTCGAATCCTAGCCCCTTGACTTGGCGGATCCAATCCACGCGGTCGGGTGTGTAGTAGCCGATATCGGCCGAGTCCTGAAAATATTTCGTGGTGACGAAGAAAGTGCTGCGCACGCCCAGGGCGGCTTCCATGCGCGCAAAAGCCAGCGAGTTCTGGAACGACTCCCGCGCATCCACATCGTGGGAAAGGCACAAGGCCGTCTCTTTGCCATCTGGGATGGTGTGCACGCGCAGGTAAGGATGAACGATATCCTCATAGACCCCGCGCAGGATTAGGCGGAACACATCTCCCGAGGGCTCAAACCAATTGATCCAGTGCCGCGCGGCTTCGAAGCTGCGGGCAAGCTGCGGGATAAGCGTGGTCTCCTTGAATCCCAGGCCGAGCGCGTAGGCGAGCCCACGACCGTAACGGCAGACCGTGAACGCCGCCGCGCCATTTTCGTACCGCGCCAGGACCCTTGTCCGCGAGTCCGTTTTGTATTCGGTGGACCAGATCGTTTCCGCATAAAGCTTGGGATCACCCAGTGAGATGGTTCGCTCCTCGGGACGGTTGAGATAGCGAAGCGCGGGATCATCCGGAGAGGTAAAGTGCACTTGGAAGTTGGTGCGGCTGGGCGTCGCGCCCCTGAGGCCGAAAAGCGGAAAAAACATGTTGCCCTGGACCTGGGTGGCCAGCAAAACCCCGCCGCGCTCGACGTAGGCGTATAGGGCTTCGCGTTCGGCCGCATCGAGCTGCGTATTCGACGGGATGCCGCCCACCAGGACCAGCGTCCGGCGAGTGGCTTCTTTCACGCTCGAGGTTTCCTGATAGGGGATTCCCAAAAGCTCCAGGCAGTCGCGCAGGGCGAGCTGTTCTTGACGTGCGTCCGGGCTCGACCCCAAGTCCAGCACGGCCACGCCCCATTCCGGCGCAGAGGCGGCCACCTCCGGTGCGAGGGCTCCGCTCACGGCCAGCCAGAACGCTACGATGATCCAGAGCGGTTTCATCGCCAGATCTGCTCCGCGAGGGAATTGCCGGCGAGAGCCTTGGCCACAAACAGCAGCCAGGTTGAAGCGCCCACACTGGGAGCATCCGACATTTGGAAAAGCACTTCGCGGGAGGCATAGCGCAAGCCACCGTTTTCCACTTGCAGGGGCTGGAGCCCCATCGCAGTCTGCCGCGCGCGTCCGGCTTGTCCTAAACGAAGATAAGCCAGCGCTACTCCCAAGGTCCCCTCTGACCAGACTAACGGAAGCTCGCGCCAGGTTTTCCCGGGACCGTCGGGGAAAAAGAACCGGTTGACCTCGGGGTTTTCATAGACGGGGATGTCAGCGTAAGGGAGATAACCCACGGCCGCGCCGTCCCTGGCGGCGTAGGTTTCGACGGCGGCCAGCGCCCGTCGTGCTTTTTCGGGCTCACCAGCGGCCAGCAAAAACAGCGCTCCCCAGGAGGCGCAATCGAGCGCCGGAGTGGTGTCGAGGGCGGCATCGTAGCGAAAGCCGCGATTAAACTGGCCCCGCGCGTCATTCCAAGAGGCACGCAGCAATCCTTGCCGGATGCGCTCAGCCGCTTCCCGCCAGCGACCTTTCCCTGTCAGGTCACCGAGCTTGCGGAGAAAAAACCAAGCACTAATATTGTTCTCTATGCTGATCCCCTTGGCGGGCTCATCCTGATAGACTTCTACTACATCGTGCGTCGCGGGACGATAGGCTAAGTCGATAGTGCCGTAGCCGAGACGTAGCAACCCGAACCGCGGATCGGTGGGATCATCCACCTGGAGCGACAGGAGGTAGTTGGCCTGCCGTACAGCCGTTTCCTGAAAGATCGCGCGCTCGCGAGAGCAGCCGCGGTCCGAGGGCGCGCAGGGTGGGGAATGGGCCAAATAAAAGGCGAACGCGTACCCGGCCCAACTCATTGCTCCGACGCGGACGAGGGCGCTTTCGTGCGAGGTTTCGCCGGGCCAATCGTTGGCGGTGTTGTAGCCGAACCAGAGGCTCCCATCGGAACGCGTCAAGCGAGCCAGGGCATGCAAGGTGAAGGCGGCTCGATCGCGGTCGCCCGCGATGAGGAAAGCCAGCGCGGCGAGAGCGTTGTCGTAGGTTGTCGATCGGTGAAAGCCCCACGGCGATTTCTCGGGTGAGACGTCATAGCTGAGGAGGAGCCGACGCCGGCTGGGCTCCGGAGCGGGTACCACGCGGTTGGGAGTGATTTGGCCCCCAAGCCAGCGCACGTCCGCGGTAGCCCATTCGCACAGAGAGGCTTCTGAAGGCGTTACGGTCTGCGCCCGCAGCGGGACTCCTGCGAACAATAAGCACATGGCTGGAAGAAAGGTGGACGTAGCGAAGCGGTAGGGATTCAACCCTGTGAAGGTGCTGTCCTGGGGCAACAGGAGACCTCTGCACGAAGCTTAACATGCCGTCAATTGGATGACAAATATGAAATCCGTGGATGAACTCCGCCATTCTCTGCCAGGTGAAAGCACATTTCAAGTTGGAGCCAGAAGCTGGGTGCTTTTTGCTTCGGCGAATTCCTTTGTGAGAAAACAGGTGGGCGTTCAATAGGGAACGGCCGATTGCGGCGTCGGTCGCGGCGATTTCGCGCTGGGTGCTGTAGCGGCGGTCTATGACCGCCGGTTTGGAGTGCGGCGGCTCGCCGCCGCCTTCGAAAGCGGGAGCAAGCTCCCGCACTCCATGGTCGGCGCACCAATCGAAGGCGTTGATGCGGTCGCGCTCCTCGTCGGCGAAGAGCGTGCCTTGGTCGCAGATGTCGGGGCCGATCAGGGAATTGCCGCAAATGATGTTGTATTTGAGTTCGGGCAGGAGCGATTGCTTGGGCGATTTGCCTTCGATAACTTTCCCGATCGTGTTTTTCACAATGTAGTCCACGATGTACTTGGGCGTGTAATACAGGAATGTAGGTGTGCACAGTTTATGCGAAAGGTGGGGGTGGATGGGGGTGGGTGGGGGTGGAGGGTAAGTCGTTGAAAACTCGTGGTATTACACCACTAACCCCCGCTAGGGGAGTATGCGCAGTATTTGCTATAAGTTACGAGGATTTTGCACAGTTTTTGAGAAAGTTGGCCTCCGCCAACATCACCTGCTGGGCCTACTAACTGGAGCTTTCAAAGTGCCACCCGTGCGGGATTCGGTAACGAGGAGTCAAGGATCAAATCCTTCAATTAGTGGGCATAACGGCCCAGGCTCTTATGGGCGACCAGGAAGGTGATCAAAGGTGCAGGAAGCCCGCCTTTCAGATGAGACAATCGCGCCGACCCTCTGGCGGAGGGTTCAGCCTCTTCAGCCAATTGCCAGCTCGGCGGCCGGGAAGATCCTCCAGCCAAGGGAGAAGCAGACACGGGCAGCAATCGGGCAGGGATTCCAGTAGAATGTGGAGTAGCCTCTGGGTGAGCGGGGCCTCGAACCGGTGCTTGCTGTACGAGGGGGGATTGTTTCGAACGACCTGAAGGCACAGAGTGTGAATGACCAAACGCTTAAAGCTAGTAGGCGGCAGCGCAAGACTGCAGTGGAACAGTTGGATACCCAGTATCCAGGCCTCCAGGAGTTCGTGGACGGACAACTCAGCACGTTTGTGCCCGTGCAGGAGATCGCCAAAAGGGTGCAGCAGAAATTCGGCATCCGCGTTCCGGAACGGACGCTGGGGAGCTATCGACAGAGACGCTGGGCGGTGGCGTGCCGGCGTATAGAGGACGAAAAGCTGCTGGACGAAGTCGTCCGGCAGTCGAGGAAGACTCACCGGGAGGAGGAAGTCTCCCGTATGGTCCCGTTCCTTCGTGAGCGACTATCCTTGCAGCGAATGAGCCCGGCGGAACTTTTGCGTGAACTGCGCCAGCGCAGTCAACGCGATATCGGGAAGGTCAAATCCGAACAGGACCTTAAATCGAGTGCATAGAGGCCTGTGGTCCACAACACATGCGTGCGGGCTCAGCGTTAACGGTTAACCCTCCGCAAGTCGGACCGCGGACCGATGTCCGGTCGCTTGTTTGACGACAGCCACTAACTTCCCTGAATTCAAAGCGAACGAGGTTTTGGCGACCTACAACACTCGAAACTTGCCTGAAGACTATTGCCCGCCCCATTTTCATTTTGAACTGACGACGCCCGGCACCCAGCGCACGGCGTTTTCGTGATAGATCTTTCGCAAAACGGGCCTAGGCAATGCCAGACCGCGGAACTCGCGGAACTCGCGGCCTAGGTAATGGAGCTCCCCGTCGAACATCTCATCCGTGGCAAAGAATTTCCAGTCATGCGCCAAGACTTCCTGCCAGACCTTCAACTGCTCCTCAGCTTGCTCAGTTGAACTTATGCCTATGTCAGTGCCATAAAGGATGCGATCGTGGTACTTGATGAGGAACGCCCGCACTTTTTCGCGTGGTTGGATCATCAGGTACTGCAGTCGGGCCGAGACATCCACTGCAAAGTTGGGATAAAGGTCAAAGCGTTTTGCGATTTCGTCTACATTTTCTTCCATGCTGCCCAAATGGCATCCGACTACACGCAGCTTTGGGTGGCGCTTCAGAATCTGGTCCCTGGCGGCCAGGAGAGCTTGCCGCGACGGGCTATCGGGGTACCGATACATTTGCCATTCAGGGGCGTTCGTGTAGTCTTCAAAACTGGAGGGGTCGGGAGGAAGCCACGCCGCCGGCGGTTCGGCAATGTGTGCGATAAGGGTCTTGTTGCGAGTCTCCAGCAAATCATATATGGGATCAAAGACCGGATCGTCGGGCATCAAGTACTTGCCCGCTCTTGACTTGACCTTCATGCCGATATTTTTCCAGATCTTCACAGCGACGGCGCCGTTCTTGAAGGTCTCGTCGAGCAGCGTGATAGTTTCCTCCGCGAAGTTTGGGCTCTCCCATCTTGAGGGGTCGAATGTGGAACACCATACTGCTCGACCCTGGCTGCCTCGCAAAATCTCCAATGCCAGCTTCTGCTGGAACTCCAATGGTCCGTGCCTGGGGGCCATCACGCAGATGTTCACTATGCGCAGGTCAAGACGGTTTAACATTTCGTAAGACGCTGGAGCAGGGTTGAATAAGTGAGCGTGAGCATCGACGGGGCCCAGTCCTGGAGGGAAAGGGAAAGAACGCGCAACCTCCGCTTGCTTCGTGGTCCGTGCCGCCGTGCGAGGTAGCGCGCCCGTGGCCAGCCATAGGGTGGAGAGTCGTGCAAAATCTCGGCGATTCATTGGTCCATCCTCCTGTGAGGTGTGTGACAGCAAGCACGACTTGAAGCTAAATCCAGAGCATTAGGCCGCCAGTGGTAGTAGGTCTACGCTCTCGTTGTCAGCGGCGTAGATTATTAGCAACCACCCACAATGTATTATACCCGGGTCACCCTGGGGATTGATCGGGGCTCGGCGCTGGGGAGCCTAACGGAAGGAGCCCGTAGGGCGACTGGAGTTAGCGGCGCCAACCCCAAGGTTCTCTGCCAACACCCTGTGAGGTATCTCGCATCTTCAGGGGGCCCGCATGGCTCCTCTACTCTCTCCCTTTCCATTCCGTGCGGATCTAGGGGAGCAGGTCAGCCCGTCAACTCGTGGACGGCCCACAGTCATTACCCGCCAGTCTAAGTGGCCTGGCGAACGCGTGACGAAGGGCATGCCATCAGATATCGTTTGACGCCGAAAGATCTTACGGGAACACTAAAGCCTTCATGAATCCCACCGGTTTTTCCATCAACATCGTGTAAGCGTCCATAACATCGTCCAGCTTCAATCGATTGCTGATTAGGGGCTTCACGTCGACTTTTCCAGAGGCCAGCACATCCAGGGCCCGTGAATAGCTATAAGGGTTGACCCAAGAACCCATGATGGTCAGTTCCCGCGAAAGTACATTAAAGGGAGTAATATTCGCCTTTTCCCCTTCAGGGGCAAAACCAAAGATGAGCACTCGCCCACCCCGCTTTGCCATGTCAACTGCCTGTTCAATCGTATCAGCATGACCGACGACCTCGACGACTGCATCCGGCCCGAGACCATCGGTTTCGGCTAGAACACGCTCCTTTAGATTCCCCTCCCTTGGGTTGATGACCACGTGCACGCCGAACCTCGTCGCCATCTCGCGGCGTGTTTCTTCTGGCTCGACGAGAATCACCTTCCTGGCGCCAGAGTGCAGGGCAAACTGAAGGTGAATCTGACCCATTGGTCCCCCCCCGATAATCGCGACCGTTTCTCCGAAACGGTAATTGACCCTGTCCACCGCGTGCACCACACAAGAAACGGGCTCGGCGAAGGCGGCAGACTCATCGTCCAGATTTTCAGGTATGGGATAGATGCCTTTCTCGCTGGCAGTGCAGTATTCAGCAAATCCGCCGTCACGTAGCACGCCGTAGGCGGCGAGCTCCTTGCAGAAGCAAGGTTGCTGGTTTCGGCACCAGTGACACTTGCCGCAGCTCTCATTGGGGTCACTCACAACCCTCTGACCCACCTTGAGGTTCCGGACGTTTTTCCCCAACTCAGTGATTTCACCGGAATACTCGTGCCCGGGCACCACAGGCACGCGTGCCGAGTACTGGCCGCTGTAAAGCTTCAGGTCAGTGCCGCACATCCCGCATGTCTTCACCTTAATGAGCACCTCATCATCCTTGGGAATGGGGGCGGGGATGTCCTTTACAACGATTCTCTTTACGGCTTCAAGCACCGCAGCTTTCATATCCCCTCCGATCACATCTAGAGTCTTCGTAACCTTATGGGAGTCCCCTTGCGGGCAGACTCTTCCGCCGCAATGATCAGTCGGGTGTTTAACAGCCCGTCTTCACCGCTGGTCAAGGGCCGCTTGCCATCGCGCACGCATTCCACAAAGTGATACATGCTCTCGACCCCGAAACCCATCTGCTTGCCGTGGATCTCGGGAGTAATGAACATGTCCGGGAAGGAAGGACGGGGGAAGCCGGCGGGAGTCTTCGTCGTGTACTTGGCGATCGCGCCATGGTGCGTGGGGTCGAGGTAGATGACGCCCTTGGTCCCGATGATTTCGCACTTGTGATCAATCAGGGAGGGTGAAGACTGTGGCAGGACCCAACTGTTCTCAACGACCGCGGTAGCGCCGTTCGAGAAGTCGATCATGGTGATGTACATGTCCGCCGTCGGTATTCCTTGGCCGGTTAGGATGCCTTCTTTGCGCTGGCAGAAGATGCGGACCGGCTTCTCCCCCATGAGCCAGCACGTCGTATCGAAAGCATGACTCCCGAGAAAAAGTAGCACCGAAGACTTCCCGGCCCAAGGCAACATCTTCGTGGGTACATAAATCGTGTCGCTGAGGCGGTAATAGACGTATCTGACGTCGCCAAGTTCACCTTTCCGGATAGCCTGCCACGCATAGAAATAGGGCGGATTCCAGCGGTTATGCCAATCCACCATCAGGCAAACACCCTTGGCCCTGGCCGCCGCGATCATACGGCAGCATTCCGGCACGGTCGTGGCCAGCGGCTTTTCCACCAGCATGTGCACGCCCTTGGCCGCGGCCTTAATCGCGATGTCAGCGTGAACGGCATCGGGCGTGGCGATCGAAATGCCGTCCAGATTCTCGGCAAGCAACTCCTCGACGTTGCTGAAGAATTTCGGCACACCGAATTCCTTGGCGGTTCTGGCAGCGCGTTCCGCATCCACATCGCAGATGGCCACTAGGTCCGCGGAGGGATGCTGCAGGTATGCCCGGATATGCATCCGCCCCCAGATGCCCACGCCAACAACTCCTAGGCGGACCCGTTCCCCTTTCATAGCCCCATTCCTTCCATGATTCCGAACACCTTGTCCACAATCCTCAGGGTCTGTTCGATATCTGCGTCCGTATGCGCCGCGGAGAGATACCAAAGGCCTTTCTCGGTCGGAAAGACATGAATTCCATGATCCAGCAACAGTTGGCGAAATACGAAGTATGCCTCGTTCTCGTGGCCAAACGCATCCCGCATATCCCAGATTTCACCCTCGTGGAAAGAAACGCAGAATACCGACCCGGGGCCCTGAATGCGCACAGTTAAGTTGTGCTTCTTTGCCATCTTGCCAATTTCACTCATCATGTGCTTGCCGATTTCATTGATTCGCCAAATGATGGCGCAATTGTTCTTCTTCAGCTCGGTCAGCACCGCCTTGGCCGCGGCACAGCCGATGGCATTGCCGTTGAAGGTCCCGGCGTGGACGGCCTGGCGATTCGAAACGACCTGCATGATCTCCCGGCTGGCCCCATAGGTGAAGATGGGGAATCCACCTCCGAGCGCCTTGAAGCCGCAGGTGATATCGGGAATGACGCCGAGGAACTCCTGCGCGCCGCCCAGCGCCCCCCTCAATCCAGTGATGGTCTCATCGAAGATCAGTATTGCACCGTTTTCGGTGGCCAGCTGGCGCAGGCCCTCCAGGTACCCTGGTCGCGGCATGATGATGCCGCAGTTGCTCATGATGGGCTCGGTCAGGATGGCCGCGATTTCGTTCTTGTGATTCTGGAAGGCGTTTTTCGCGTAATCGAGATTGTTCCAGGGAAGAACGATGACGTTGTCGAGCACATTGCGCGCCACCCCCTTGCTGTAGCCGTGGATGACCGGCTTGGGGTTTTCGCGCGTTCCGAAATCTTCATCTTTGTCGGGGTGGAAGCTGAAGAAAACGTTATCCATCCAGCCGTGATAATGACCCTCGAACTTGATGAACTTCGTGCGGCCGGTTACCGCACGGGCCAAACGCAGGACAGCCTGAACAGCCTCTGAACCAGTGTTGTTGAAGTTGACCACTTCGAAACAGGGCACCGCTTCGACCAACAGTCTTGAGACTTCAATTTGAAGAGGATGCGGTTCTCCGAAAGCGGTCCCCTTATCCAGTTGATCCCGAATCGCGTCGTGCAGGACCTTCGGGCAATGCCCAAGGATGAGGGGTCCGTAATTCAAGAGATAATCGATGAATTCGTTTCCATCCATGTCATAAAGTCTGCTCCCCCGCCCATGCGTCATGTACAGTGGGTGGGGCCTGCCAAAGCTCTGCACTTGAGACCCAACGCCCATCGCGAAGACGCTTTTCGCGTTTTCATACATCGCCTTGGATTTCGGATACTCCTTCCAGCTCCACATGAAGTTCTCTCCTCTTCTACCCAAGCTTCACGACTTTGTTCGTCTTGTATGATTTGACCACGGCCTCCACTGCCTGCGTTGCGAGCATTCCCTCTTGGCCCGAAACCGGCACAGGCTTGTCCTCCAGCACGCAAGAAATGAAATCTTTAATCGGAGGTTCTTCTGTGACGCCCAGTAAGATGAAGGGAGTCTCATACCTGTCGGCTGTCACCGTGATGTTCTCGTAATCGGCGGTAACATCAATTCTCCCCGACTCGCCCTGGACCGAGAGCCACATCTCGTTGACGGGATTCCGCCAGTTTCGGCTGAGTACCCAAGAAGATTCAAAATGCACTATTGCCTCTCGCCTCATCTTCATGGTTGCCTGGACAATATCCCGCGTTTTGAAGCCCTTGCTCCTCAAGAGGCCTTGGGTAGCCATCGCGAATACCTCTTTGGGCTTGTCGTTCAACATCCAGAAGGCCAGGTCGACAAGGTGGGACATCAGGAACCATTCGGGTCCTGTATGCTCGGCCCAGGTCATGTTCTCTTCGACCCATGAAATCGTGTCAGAAAGAACAAAAGTACCGCAGACAGGTCTTCCGATTCTGCCGGAAGCGATAGCGTCACGCGCGGCGATGAAGGCTGGGTACCAACGGTTGTGATAGTTCACCATGAGTTTTCGGCCGGAACATTCTCTGGCAGCGAGGATTGCCTTACACTCCGCCGTCGACTCAGCCATAGGTTTTTCAAGAAGAACGTGCTTGCCTGCCTTCAGAGCCGCGACCGCATACCGCGCATGGGCATGGTCGGGAGTGGCGATGGAAAGTATCTGAATGCGCTCGTCGGAAAGCATGTCTTCAAAACGGGTAGTCCAGGCGCAACGATACCTGTCACCGACCTTCTTGGCCCGCGCCTCGCTTCTGCTCCACACTCGCATGAGCTCAACCCGGGGATCCTTCCTATAGGTCCTGGCGTGAACTTCACCGTAGAATCCTACTCCCACCACCCCGACTCCAACTCTCTCCATGTTAGATTCTCCAGTTGGTTTCAAATTTCCATAGACACTTCATACAAGCTGCAGGAAAACTCGACACACCACGCGAATTCGTCAGTCAACCGTCGATAGGCTTGCCTTTTATCGAAAGCCCTCCGGAGACATGGCTCAGACTCGTTACCAGGACAGGGCTTGGAATGCTCCCAGCGTCGAGGTCCCGAACACAAAGCATACTTCTACCAGAGTAGAAGGGCAAAGGCAACAGAAAAATTCAAAATCGTAACGTTCAAGACCGATAACGACACCTCTGGGCCCAATAGAGTCTCTTTATCGTACGTTACGCCAGGTTCTGACATTTAGCGAGTCATACCGACCGGGGAGTCCAGCCAGGTGAACTCGCAGCCTACGCTAGACCCGGGCTTGCCGTGCGACCTCTTCGCGAACGTCAACGGGGATCAGAAGTTGATCTTGGATGAAATCGGCTATTCTCGCTCTGGACCAGTCCGGAGCCACCTGCTTGTTCCAGTTTGCCAGCGACCGCTACGAGCGCGAGTCGATGATTCTGACCAGCAACAAGAGCTGTGGCGAGTGAGGGAGCATCTTCCCGGACAACGTGATCGCCAGCGCCGTTCCGGGCCGGCTGCTGCACTACTCGACAACCATCGACATTAACTCGGATTTCTAAAAAGGAGGCGATTCTTCTGGAAAATCATGGTTACTAGGGGGATCCCACCACCCGCCAAGAGAGCCCGTAAACTGTTAAATCTATTGGGCCATCAAATGGCAGTCTATATCTTGCCCCTCGCCGAAGCTCAACTAATGCCGCACCAATTGGCTAGCCGGTTTTTTGCATCTTATCTCTCGCAAAAATGCACTTAAAGCCAAAAGATCCTGCTAAGGACGAAGCCCAGTTCACAGCCCTGGGCTTCGTCCCGCTTTCAATTATGGCGAGCCATTCGCAGCGTCAAGGGTCTGCGATGAAGGGTCCGACAAGAGCGTCGGGCCGCCCTTGACCCCGCCCCGGGGCGCACGCGCCTTTGTGTCTCTTGACAGAGCCGACGCCGTTACAGACGGAAATCCGGCTTCATAGATTCTTCATGAGCTGGTTCATGCGATCCTCCTGCTGCTCGATGGATTCAACCAGTTTGAACTGCGTTCGGCAACGGTCAAGATTGTGCCCTTCGCGATGCACCTTGAAATAGGTGTCGCCCGCCAGGAAATCGGCGAGGAAGCGGATGCCGATTTCGAACGTAATGAGTTTGCCGGAAAACACGAGGTGCTCCTTCTCCGCCTCGGTCAGAAATGCGCCCGCTTCCTCAAGGTAACCGCGCACCAGCGCCCTGAACATGGGGAATTGCATCTCCACCTTTGTCAGGTCACGTTCGTCCTCCTTCGCTGGACTGGTCGTCGTGCGGACCATGTCGCCGAAGTCGTAAAGCGCCAGCCCCGGCATCACGGTATCGAGGTCAATCACGCAGATTCCGGCGCCGGTGGCATCGTCGAGCATGACGTTGTTGAACTTGGTGTCGTTGTGCGTGACCCGCTCGGGCAGCCCGGCGTCGAGCAGCACGCTGGTCAGCGGCTTGTGCCGCAATGCGAACGCGATCTCCGGTTGGGCGAGTTTGGCGCGATTCACTGCGTCCGCGCCGATGGTAGCCTCCAGTGTGGCGAAACGTTTCGGCGTGTTGTGAAAATCTGGAATCGTGTCGTGCAACCGTGGCGCAGGCAAGTCGTCGAGCAGTTTCTGGAACTGGCCGAACGCCTTGGCGGCGGCGAACGCCTGCTCCGGCGACTCAACCGCTTCGTAGGTACGCGCCTTCTCGATGAAAATGTAGGCGCGCCAGCAATTGCCCTGAACATCGCGGTGGAACGGCTGGCCGTCGCGGGTGGGGATCAGCGTCAACGCACGGCGCGAGCGTTCAGTGGTGTGTTTCGCCTGCAGGTGCGCCGTGACACGCCGGACGTTTTCCATCAGCGCGAGGGGGTTTTTGAAGACATCGTGGTTCATGCGCTGGAGGATGTAACGGACCCGCGTGCCGCCCTGGTCGAAGACGGCAGAGTAGGTGTCGTTGATATGGCCGCTGCCGTACGGTTCAGCACCAAGGAATTCGCCGTGGATCTGGAAGTGGCGCGCGACCGCGCCGGTGTCGTGTCGCTGTTTCATGTCCAGAGTCTTTCCGGGTAATCGCCCCGTGCAATGAGTTGGCGAACGCTTTCGATGACGCGCGGCCGGTCTTTGCGGTAGGTCATGCCGAACCAGGAATCGGGCGTGCGCAGCACCTTTAATCGGACATGCTCGCTGGCCACCAAGTCGTTCGCCACGGTGGGAACAAAGAACTCGGCCTCCTCGTCCTGCCCGTGTTGCTGCAGGAACGCAACCAACTTCAGGGATAAATGTCGAAAGATCGTTGGGGTGAAGCCCCACATGTTCAGCGAGACGATCTCCGCACCCGTGAGCGGATGGACCTGTCCGTTCGCATCGGTGTACTTTGCCGCCGCGCCGTCTTCTTCGATGTTTGTCAGTTCGGTCACGCTTTCTAGGAAACCGTCAGGGCTGGTCCGGCACACCCCGCGCGCCACGCTGCCAAATGCCGACAGCGTGTTCCGCAACACAAATCCGACCATCGCGTAGTCCGGGCTGCGGGATTGCAGGTGGTGGCCGAGCAACTGGAACGAGTTCCTGCCGTAGAAATCGTCGGCATTGATGGCCGCAAACGGCTCGCGAATCACATTTGCCGCCATCAGAATCGCGTGGCCCGTGCCCCACGGTTTCTTGCGGCTGGGAGGAACGGTAAAGCCAGCCGGCAAGGCGTCCTGTTCTTGAAAGACATATTCGATTGCGATCCGCTTCTCAAGCCGGCGACCGATGGTTTCCTTGAACGGCTCTTCAATGTCGCGACGAATCACAAACACCAACTTGTCGAAGCCCGCCCGAATCGCATCGTAAATGGAATAATCAATGATCGTCTCCCCGTTCGGTCCGACGGGATCAATCTGTTTGAGGCAGCCGTAACGACTGCCGATGCCGGCAGCCAACACCAGCAAGCCGGATTTTCCGACTTGAACCTCACCTTTGCGCAAAATCATACGCCCTCTACCTTTGAGAATTGCACGGGGGATGGCGTGGGACCTAGCTCATTCAGCAGCTGCTATCTCAAGTTGCTCCGGTACCGGCAAGAGCCGGCCCTCCGGAAAGTCTATACTCAGTCTAAGAAGTCCCCGGCGACGCGGCCTGCTTCCTTTCCCACAGGGAAATGAGCAGGGTGCTCCCCAGCACCAGGATGCCTCCCGCGATACCGGCAAGGCTGAGCCGTTCTCCCAGCCAGATAGCCGCAATTGGCACTCCAAAAAAAGCCACCAGGTAATTTGAAAGAGCAGCCTGAATGGCGTCCAATGTTTTCAGCGCTTTCAGCCAAAGGACCATGGACAGGAAGTTATGGAAGAAAGTGAGCAGGATCATTCCGGCCCACGTCCTGGTGGTAAACGCCGGGATGTGGCTAAAGACATCCCTTTCCTGAACCAGGACGAGTGGAGTCATGATGACGAACATCACCAGATAGGTGTAAAAGAGCATTTCCATGGGCGTGTATCGTTCCATCATCTTCTTGCCACACGTGTTGTAAAAGCTGCTGCCTGTTACGCCCAAGAAAACCAGCATGTTTCCAGCCCAATAGCCTGTTCCGAAATTCATATGCCGCAAGTCAGATGCGGAGCACAGGATGACTCCCACGATGGCCAGCCCAAAGCTCACCCAGCGGGTCGAAGTCATTCGTTCGCCCAATATGATGACGGCGAGAATCGCCATGGAGATGGGTGCGGTCAGAGCGATCAAGGCAGCGTTGCTGGCCAGCGACATCCGGGTTCCCCAGGTTACCCACACCTGTGCCGGGAACACTCCCAGGGCAGCCATCAGAAAGTAGTAGAGGATGTCCTTCTTTCTTCGCTTGTTCGGTCCGGTGTCATTCTGTCTTTCGCCTCGGATCAAAGGATAGAGCATCACGGTGGCCAGAGTCATAGGACCCCACACAGTGAAGAGAGGGCCCACCTGGTCCTGCACCAACTTGATGCACGTGAACTGCAGAGCCCACATCAAGTTGCAGCTGAATAGGAAGATCCAAGATCGCATTTACGTCACCCCACGAGGACCCTGAGGATCTAAGCAGTTCCGCTCTTTGATCACTGTGCCGGCTTGAAGGCCACACGACTGCGCGAGGAGCAACCGCAGCTTCGCATTTGTGGTCTTTGAACCAGAGGCCTTACCAGGCTTCGTCAAATCTTGATGAAGATTCTGTGCTCATATAACCAGTAGCAGAGATACCACATGACCAGCACAACCGCCGTGGCTTGCGCCACAGGCGCAAAGATCCCAATGAACACAAAACGACCCGTAAACGTTGCCACCACGTTGTCGATCATTTCAGTCAGAACGACATGAATGCAGTAAATAAAAATGGAGTTCATCCCCAACACAATAAATGGGAAAACCGGCCGACGAAAGCCCATGATCTCTACAAACCAATAGAAGAAAAGCAGGATCAACAGAACACAACCCCCACTGACCAGGGTGAAGGATTCGGTCCAAATCCGTTTGATCATCGGATTGAATGGGAGCAGGGCGAAACCAAGGAGGAAACATACCGCAGCCCCTCCCGCAATGGCCTTCAGGTTAAAAGCATGCCCTCGCTTCTTCAACAACAGTTGGCCGCACCAAACCCCGAGCAGCGTCGTGACCGTGCTGCTGATCCAGTTGATGCTGACGTAGTATCCGTCGGGGTTATCCCCCAAGATAGCTTGATCAATCCTCTGCCCGATGTTATCGGTCATCGAGAAAGGCCCGTCCGCACCGGGGAAGGCCAAGAACAATGCCCAGTGTGCGGCCATGATGAGGACCGCAGCGAGGACCTGCCACCGAATTTCCAGTTGCGCGATCAAGAAGGAAAAGAAGTAGGTGAATGCGATCTGGGCAAGAACATTATCTAGCTGAAGGTGTGGAACGTAACGCGGCCATCCGCCGTCGGATGCAATGGACATCAGGATTTGACTCAACAGGAGCAGCATGAAGGACCGCCATAACACGTGGCGAAATTGCTGCTTGAAGGTTTCGCCCTGGGCCCTTCTACGCTCAAAGGAAAAGGGCATTGCCAGCCCGACCATGAACATGAAGGCGGGCTGGACAAGATCCCAGAAAACCATGCCTTTCCATTCAACGTGGTCAAACTGGCGGGCTATCCACCCGTACTTGGGATGATTCGCGAGGGCGACAAAGCCAAAGCCGCTGGAGATCAGCAGCATCATGATGAAGCCACGAAAAGCGTCCAGGGAAATCAGTCGGCCACTGGGCCCTTTCTCGGCCGAATCTCCCTTAGCGGGGGCTGCGGTGTCGCCCGTTCCGACGGGTAGCACCTTGAGCTGCTCGGACGACTTAGACATGGCGAATCTACACCGGCCTATTCCTAGTAGCCAATCCGGCCGAATATTGAGCCCCGAACCAAAGCACAAAACCGACCAGTCATGCTTCAACGATCGGCTGAAGATGGATTTCCCAAACAAAGCGTTCTCCCGGCTGCAGGCACACGCAACCGTCACGAGTATTGAGCGAGTTGGGCTTCCCTATCCAGGGCTCGGGACAGAAATACTGGAGTGCTGGATCTCCCCAAAACACAAAGAAAAAGTCCTCCTCGGCAGCCAGGGACTTCCCATTGACGTTCCTTTCGCGGTGGCTGACGCGAAGGCGCATTGAGGCTGGATCCGTTAGCTCGAGCCAAACCAGTTCGTGCTTGAATCCGCCAAGAACCGTGTCAAGGAGTTCTTTACGACCGAGGGAGGCGGGACTAGAGAGATCCACCTGAGTGCGGTCCCCGCTAAGCAAACACAATGGGTCTTGTTGCAGGATTACATTACCGGGAGTTCGAAGAGTGCATTCGTCAAAACGTCCTTTGCCCGTGAACGGCATACGAAGCGAAATATGGTTGCCGATGGAAAAAGGCATCGGGCAAGGGTTGTCGCCCGCCAAGACTTGGTACTCAAGGCAGATATCCCCTCCTCCGAGCCTATAAGTCACGGAGACTTCGAACCTGAACGGGTAGATCTTCAAAGTACCGCCGGAGCTTGAAAGTGAGCACGTTGCATAAGCGGACCCCTCGATGCAACCGAAGGCGTCCAGTTGCCAGGGTAGTTTCCGTGCAAACCCGTGAACGTCGATATCATAGGCTGCGTTACCGACCCTGTAGCGGTTTTGTGTCAGCGGATTGCCGGTCTTCTCCCGCTCTGCAATTTGCTCCTCGGTAAAAGACCGGCCGACGGCCGGCCAGAGGAGGGGCGCGCGTTCATCGCTTGCATCGCAGGGCCAGGATCTATAGTCCAGCGCGTGATGGAGTATCTCGTACCAGCATTCGGCGATTCTTACCTGAAAGCTGGTGATCTCGCCTCCCGCCGCAGGCAGAACTCCAAGTCGAATCCCATTGGCCTCATCCTTCAGCCAGATCAACTGGGTTACTGGCATCCCGGGGAGGTCATACTTGTCGAGCTCACACCGGACGGGTTGATCGTGAACAGTGCCCGGTCTTTCTGCCTCAGTTCGTTGCTCCATGGAGGGCGCTCGCATAAGGAGAATGATTACAGCAAACCATAGGCCCTTCCGACATCCGGGCTCACCGAAAGTGCATCACGCGCGCCGTCTTCCTTCTGCCAGAGCCTATGACCAATGTCAAGAGAAAAATCCATAATTGTAATTTTATCGAAACTGCCGAACCTCGTTTAGACAATTCAAGGGAATTATCGGCATGAAGGTTCTCGGCCAAGGCGACATGCGCCGGCGGGTGGACGAGGCGTTGAAATACGCGCTTTCTACGAAGGTCCTCGACGCCTTCACCATCGGCGCCGAGAGCCGGTCCGAACAGACCGACCTGATCCGGCGAATCTCCGCCGTCCAGGGGTAGCGCCCGGAAGGGAAGCCGGACTTTCGGGGGCGCACGCAATCAAAAATCAAGCCCCAGACCCGTGGTCAGGACGACTTCGTTCTTCTGCTTCCCGGGAAGCGGATTGGTGAGGAAGCGATCAGCGATGGTCGTATTGAACGATAGCCGCGAGGAGATGCGCAGGCTGAGCGTGGAAGCCGCGTCCGCGCGGTACTCCCCGCTATCGGTGAGGTTCGGATAAAAGTTCAAGTGGTTCGCGAAGTTTACATTGTTCGAGATTCTCCAGCTTAGCTTCTCACCGACCAACGCCTCGGCATTCTGGCGGCGCTCCGGCCCCGCGAAATCTTCGCGGACGTAGGTAATGCCGCCTAGAAATTGCAGCCCGAGGCGCGGCCGTCGGACCAAATCGCGCCCGACCCCGCCCCCGTAAGTCTGGCGCAGGTCGAGGCTCTGCGTCTGGGTGTGTTCCAGTTGACCCAGCGCGAAAACGAAGCTGGTGGGGGAGAAGAGGAAGTCCTGCCGCAGGCTGGTGGTGATGCTGTTGGCGCTGGTACGCACTCCATTCATGCGCGTGTTGGCGAACAGCATGGTGAGGAGGTAGTTGGCGCGGAATCGTTCGTTGAACCCGGGAAGGTTGGGGAAGCGACGCGTGCCGCTCACGCCCAAGCTCAGCGTGCTGGCGTCGCGATCCCCGCGCACCAGGCTATATCCCAGATTCGCTTTGCCTTGCCAGTTGTGAAAGGGGCGGAAGGTAACTTCTTCGCCCTTGGCCCGATAAACCTCCATGGGGTAGATCGCGACCACCGCCGCCGCGGGGACGCGGCGGGTTCCACCGTCCTCTCCTCGCACTTCCCACTCGCCCGATTCCAGGAGCGATAATCTGCCGCTGTAAGCAACTGCTGCCTTGACCAGGATCACAGCGGGCGTCTTGCTGACCATCGTCTTTACCTTCGACACCAGGATGGGGATTTCACCGAGCGCCTCGGACTTGAAGAGAAGCTTGTCTTCAGTGACTCGCACCCAGCTTCCCGTCAACTGATCGCCGTTCTTGAATACCACGACTTCAGACTTGGCGGCCCCATCCGAGGCGATGATTGCCAAGAAGACCAGCAGGAGTCGATTCATGATGACCTCGAGCACAGGTTTGTCTCTCAAAACGTGAGAAACGACAAAGGATATCCCCCACATCCATACTGAAACCCCTCCTTAAAGCGCGCAAGGGTTTAACGGGTCGCGGTAGGGATACCAGTTGCCTGGCACCCCCCGCACGGATCCGTACGAGCGCTCATTAGCACATACGGCTCTTATCTCGGATACTTGGCGGCGAAGCAACACTCTGCTTGCCGCACACCCGTCAATCTCTGGAACACGCACGTTGAAACCCACATGAATAAAGGCGCCGCAGATCAGTAGAGATTTGGTAGCCGAGACTCATATCGGAAATCCGGGTTCATTGCTATTCCAGCACTTAAAAAACTCAGGGGGAGCTTGGACCCTTGTTGGAAGAGTAGTTGCCTCCAGGTCTCTCTCGACGGCCAAGGAGAAGCGCGGGATCTTGGTTGCCTTCTTCAGGAGAGCCTCCGGAAGCGAGACCATGAGGCAGAGCCTCTCGATCTTCTCCTTCGGAACGAACTTGCTACCTGTGTCTCAAGGCCACAAAGACTTGTCCAGAGTCGTTGGGGTTGGGAGAATTGGCAGGGACTGGAGGAGGACACAGGGTGTTGACTCTCTGGCAGCTTTGGCATTAGAAGGCAATGGTCCCCCCTGCTGCGTGACCAGGATTCTGTAGTTTGGGCACTAAAGGCTAGCAATTTGAACTTGGCCATCGATCGTCTTCAAAAGAGCAAGGGCTCCGGATTGACTCCATGTTTCCGGCAAATCTCGGCAACAAAAGCGTCCACGGCTTGTTGTCGTTCCGCCGAAATCCCCTGGACCGGTTTGGCTTTAGCAAGGAGTTCTTCCGCCCGCAGGCGCGCGCGTTCCGCCAGATCCCTGGCACCTCCGTCCTCCCAGACCTGCCACGGATGTCTGTCCATAAGTTTCGTAAAATAGAACTCCTTCCTAAACTGCTGTAGAGTGTGCGGGGAAGCAATAAAGTGCCCACCGAACGGCAGATTCATTATCTCCTGTTGGGCCAGAGTTGCTTCATCCACCAAAACACCGCGCGCAATCCGTTGGACGTAGTGAACAATTTCACTATCAGTAACCAATTGCTCATAAGAGGCGCTCAAGGCAAAATCCAGCAAGGCGCCGGCCTGCGTAATGCAGTCGGCTCCAGCCAGGGCCGGCATCAGCAACACCATCGCCTTCTCCATCGCCGCTTGGGCGTCCGGCAGTTTGCTGTCTGAGGTTCCTTGCATCATATCCGTGGGTAGCCCAAAGGCCCGTCCAACGGCGGTGGATGCGGCACCGAAAAGGGCCGACTCAGGGGTGCCGAAAGCATGCGTGCCCGTAGCCATGTCCATGATTCCTCCATAGGATGCAGCGTACAGCGCTGGGCAACCGGGACGTACCAACTGCGTCAACACCACGATTCCGAGAACTTCGGCTGCTGACTGAACTAGAGCGCCGGCCGTGGTCACTGGATGGCTCGAGCCTTGGAAAGGCATAGGCAACACTTCGACGGGCACTTCCGCCCGGGCCATCACCATGGCTCCGATGGCACTCTTGCCCCATTGCAGCGCGCTGTCAGGACAGATCGTGATGGCCCAGCGTTTTTGTGCCCGCAGCTGTTCCAGGCCCCCTGCTGCCAGACGTAGGACCTCCAGCCCCTCTTCCGACGTTTCCCAGCTGGTGCCGTACCAGCAACAAGCCGGCTTCGTCATGCGTACAGAGCTGGTACGATTCCAAAGCACATGCATGACCTCTGCAGGGATCTCTTGCGGCTGCACGACTGCATTCCCGATGGTAAAAGCATCCAGTGCCTCAGAAAGTTGAGTAAACCGTTTGAGATCCTCCAGTTTTGCAGGACGACGACGAATCGCGGGTTCTCGTTCAATTACGTAGATCGGCAGCGAACCGACCGCAAAATGAGTGACGCCAGTCCCCAACGGCACATCTCGATTGGGCGATGCTCCGCGACGCACGAAGCGTTTTGGCACAGTCCGGAGAGCGCTCTCCAGCTGATCAGGTGTTATGCGGACAACGTTACAGTCCGCAATCTCAAAGCCGTTTCGGCGGAAGACTCTCAACACTTCTGGAACAGTGAAACGCAATCCCTTTTTCAAAAGAATCGAACGCGCCGCATTGCAGATTGCCGCGATTTCGCTTTCGTTGAGGACGGAGAGAGAGGGCATCATAGCCTAGTCCTTTTCTGGGGGTAACGGATTCTGACCTGAACTATGTCAGCCACTCCGTGGGCGGGTCGAGGTCCCAGTTCAGGCAGGCTCCGCGGCCCTCCGTGCGAAAGACCCACAGCCCCCGCCCTGGCATCCGGCGCAGAATGTACTGTGGACCACTCCAGGCATAGTGAGGACAATCCGCAATACCCGCACTGTCGTTTTCACGGCTCCAGGAGTTGCGGGTCAGGCTGAAATACAACCGGTAGGCAGCGGTATCGCGCCAGCAGGGGTTGCTCGGCCTTTCGCCAAGCAGGTCTGAAGCCAGATGCTAATGCATCAGCATGAACTGCACGCCCTAACCCTAGTAAGAAAGCCATTCATGGCTGGCTCCGTCCGAGCGCAGCGTCGGTGCCATGATATTTGCCCACAACCCGGTCCAGCCACCGCAAGGCTTGCCGATCCACACCAGGCGCGTCAAAGATGGCCAGCGCTGCCCCGTACACATCTGCGTTTGCTACACAGCGCGTTTGGAATTGTGGACGGACGGAGCCTGGGGTCTGACCCCTTCCTCAGCTTCAACGCAGTGACCAGCCCTTACGGTATTCCCGTCCGAGAAACTCTTCCGCTTCGGGAGCGTTGGGGATACGGAGGTTCTCTGCGTCCCATTCGATTTTCCGACCAGCGCGGTAAGCCACGTTTCCCAGGTGGTTCGCTTCGGTCAACGGTCCGGAATACCCAAAATGGCAGGTAGTTGCTGCTCCCGTGTTGCAGGCGTGGAGCCACTCCTCATGATGACCCATGGAAGGTGGAATCGTCTGAGGCGGCCGCGCAAAGCCGGCAAACTCTCTGATTTTTCAGCCCGCACTTATTTTTCGTTTTACCATAAATGCTTGAAGTGGCTTGCGCATTCCTCTACCGCAATTGCCCGCCTTTGCGGGGGAGAAACAACTCTACCGACATAATCTTCAGAGGTTCGGCGATGGCCGGCCTGAAATCCATGTGGGCCAGGATGTCTCGCTCCAGGTCGATTCCGGGTGCGATCTCAGTCAGTTCGAGCCCCGAATCGGCCAGGCGAAAAACCGCCCGTTCAGTGACATAAAGGACTGTCTTACACCTGAGCCGTGCCTGGGGGGCACTGAACGTCAAATGTTCCACCCTCTTTATGAACTTCCTGGTCCTGCCCTCAGCTACGATGCGAAGTGTACCGTCCGCAAAGGATGTTCTCAGCCCGCCGGCCGTAAAAGTCCCGGTAAACACGACCTTCTTGGCCGTCTGGGAGATGTTCATGAAACCACCAGTGCCCGCGATTCGCCCCCCGAACTTGCTGACGTTCAGGTTTCCCTGCGCGTCGCACTCGGCCATTCCAAGAATGGCAATATCCAGACCACCTCCGTCATAGAAATCAAATATATAAGGCTGGTCAATGATCGCCATGGGATAAGCAGACGCTCCAAAGTTCAATCCGCCAGCCGGTATCCCACCAATCGCACCGGCCTCAACAGTTAAGGTGAATTGGTCCAACCGATTCTCTTCCTTGGCCAGCGCCGCCACACCTTCCGGTATTCCAATCCCCAAGTTGATCACGTTTCCTGCTCGGCATTCCCTAAGGGCACGTGCGGAAATGTAACGTCGCGGACCCTCCTCCAGAGGTGGAAGCGCGAGCCCCGCAATGTCACCTGGGGTAACATAGGAGCAATTGAATTGCTCGGCGAATGTCTGCATGTGGTTTTCTTTCCGCCCGAAAACCACGGCATCCACAAAGATCCCCGGGATGATGATGCTTTTCGGGTCACGGGAGAAATCCTCCGCCAGCCGTTCCACCTGCACAAACGTCTTGCCACCGGAATTTCTCGCAGCCTGGGCGATAGAAAGAGCTTCCCCTGTTGTCGCCTCGTCTTCGAATGATATGTTACCGAAAGAGTCGCTGGCGGTGCCTCGCAGGAGGCCGATGTGAATCGGGAAAGCTTTATACCAGAGCCATTCTTTTCCCCCCAGCTCAATTAGTTCCACCAGGTCCGTGGTCGTGCGGCTGTTCAGTTTGCCGCCTCCGTGGCGCGGGTCAACAAAGGTTCCCAACCCGATGTGGGTAATCACCCCTGGGTTTCCGGCGGCAATTTCACGGAAGAGGCGGCTGATCACCCCTTGGGGGAAATTGTAAGCCTCGATTCTGTTTTCCAACGCCAGTTTGCCGAGCTTCGGAGCTAGATTCCAGTGACCACCGATTGCTCGCCGTAACATTCCTTCCGACGCTAGATGATTCAGGCCGCGCGTCTCACCGTCACCCTGGCCGGCGGCGTAGACCAGAGTTAGATTGCGGGGTTTTCCGTCCTGTGTGAAGCGTTGTTGTAGAGCCTGCGTCAATTCTTCGGGATGAGCTGCGCCGACAAAACCGGAAATAGCGACGTTCGCCCCATCGGGAATCAGGGCTACCGCGTCGCTCGGCTGAAGGATTTTGACTTTGTTCATGGCAGTCTCTTAACAGGAGCCGGAAATCAGGGATAACCTAACGTGCTTCGCTGAGTGCACCAACTCGTACGTTAGTGTGCGTCTTCAGGACATCTGAGACATATCTAACCTTTTCCGAAGCTACATCTCTAACGACGTCGGCTGTGTCAAGAAGGTTTTGTTCTACCTTTCGCCTGGTTCGCGCACACCGACCCCTTCGCGCAGGTGCGCTCGTTTGCTCGGCGACCGAATCGCCTTGATTGCCAGTTTTTTGTGCATGTCTAACCTACTCGCTCAGCCCGTTTTGCCACATCGCCTCGGTGTTGCCCACCAAACATCTCTCCGGTCACTGTGGACCATGATGGATTATTCGAACTCCCCGCGACTCGGGGAGGCGGGTAGTCTATTCAGTTCCTCGGTCACGATACCGCTGGACCACTGTAGCTTCCAGGCATCCCCGCATGGGCACCACAACCTTTCTGCCGCATCTGTCCGCGGCGGCGGAACTCTTGGTAATCAATCTGGTCGCGCAACATGATCCAGAGTCGAATTCCGAGCTTCCGAGTTGCGGCAATCCTTGCTTTCCCCAGTCCTTTCTGGACCAGTTTGCGCCGGTAAAAGCGTTGCAACTCCGGATCTTGCCCCACCGCGTGGATCGCCGCCTCACACCAGAGATATCGCAAAAGAGGGTTGCCCTGCTTGCTCAGCGCACCCAGCCGCTGCCGGCGCCCGCTAGAGTGCTCCCTGGGGATCATCCCAATGTAGCTGGCGACTGCTTTTCCATCGGAGAACCGCGTCGCATCACCCAAAAACACTTCGGTGGCTAACGCGATGACGGGCCCAACCCCCGGATGCGTCATCAACCGTCGCGCCAGCAGGGGTTGCTCGGCCTTTCGCCGAGCAGGTCTGAAGCCAGATGCTAATGCATCAGCATGAACTGCACGCCCTAACCCTAGTAAGAAAGCCATTCATGGCTGGCTCCGTCCGAGCGCAGCGTCGGTGCCATGATATTTGCCCACAACCCGGTCCAGCCACCGCAAGGCTTGCCGATCCACACCAGGCGCGTCAAAGATGGCCAGCGCTGCCCCGTACACATCTGCGTTTGCTACACAGCGCGTTTGGAATTGTGGACGGACGGAGCCTGGGGTCTGACCCCTTCCTCAGCTTCAACGCAGTGACCAGCCCTTACGGTATTCCCGTCCGAGAAACTCTTCCGCTTCGGGAGCGTTGGGGATACGGAGGTTCTCTGCGTCCCATTCGATTTTCCGACCAGCGCGGTAAGCCACGTTTCCCAGGTGGTTCGCTTCGGTCAACGGTCCGGAATACCCAAAATGGCAGGTAGTTGCTGCTCCCGTGTTGCAGGCGTGGAGCCACTCCTCATGATGACCCATGGAAGGTGGAATCGTCTGAGGCGGCCGCGCAAAGCCGGCAAACTCCTTCTCCGGAAGGAGCGCGTGTTTGTTGCCATCTGCCAGTAACATCCCCTTCTTGCCGAAGAACAAGACACCGTTGGGCCACTGTGGTATGCCACCTTCTTTCCAGACTTCGGGCTTCAGATTCCCCTGGTACCACGTCAGAGTTACGGGCGGAAGGCCACCGCGAGCACCGTAGCTGTACCTCGCCCTCATGGACGCAGGTGCGATCTCCGGATGCGGGAGTGGTCCACTGGCCTCCACCGTTAGCGGGGCGTCCAGTTTGAGAGCCCAGAAGGGAAGATCGACCAAGTGACTCCCGAGATCGGACATCGTTCCGTTGCCGAAGTCCCACCACCGGTACCATTTCGGCCCCGGAAGGTAGACGTCATGATAGGGACGGTACGGAGCCGGACCGATCCACAGATCCCAATCGAGGTCTTCAGGAACCGCCATCAGTTGCTTGGGTCGATCGTGCACGAACACAATATCGCCATAAGCCTTGGCCTCCTCTTCACTCTGCCACCCCCAGGCACGAGAAACCCAGACGTGCACTTCGCTGACCGGCCCGATCGAGCCCGACTGGATGAGTTCCACAACACGGCGGTAGTTGTCCCCGGCATGAGTCTGTGTACCCATCTGTGTGGCGACGCCGGCTCTTTTGGCCGCTTCAATAATGATCCGTGCCTCACGCACATCGTGGGTCAGCGGTTTTTCGCAGTAGACATGCTTGCCCATCCGGAGTGCCAGCAAGGTGGCAAGTGCATGTGTATGCTCGGTCGTACTCACCACTACGGCGTCGATATCATCCACCCTCTCGTACAGTTTTCGGAAGTCCCCATAGGTTCGAGCCTTAGGAAACCTGTCTGCAGCTTTGGACAGGTTGGTTCTGTTCACGTCACATATAGCGACGATGTTTTCCGAGGCCACCTTTTCTAGGTTAGAAGCTCCGCGCCCGCCGGCGCCTATGATGGCGATACTCAGCCTGGAATTAGGCGACCGCGAACTGACGATGGCGGGAAAGCCAAGGGCCCCCGCACCAGCCAGGAGACCGTCGCGGAGAAAACGCCTGCGGCCGCCTACTGGCAGAGAATCTTGGGTATACATAGATTGATCTCCTTCATGCGAGTGAGTGCGCACTTTTGTACCTCTGAGCAGAGGCAATTCCGCCGAGCCACCCAATGGCAATTGCCGGCTGGTAGCGACTCGAGAATCGGACCCGTGCTACATTCTGCTGACCTCTAGCAGCAGGTGGTGGGAGAACTTAGTGGCAAGCTTTGAACCCGGGCTCTCAACCGTACCCAGGTCCCTCCCATTCACGTAGTCGAGCACCCGGTATCTACCAGGTAGAAGGCCACGGAGTTCAATCTCCCCTCTCCAGGTGGCTGATGGTGGAGGGGCAAAAAAGGCGTAGTACATCTTCCCCTCCTTTTCGATCGCATACCCCTCCGGAATGTCATATCCTAAAATATACAAATTCAAGAAGGTCCCGCGCGAAAGCATCTTCGCGTTGTAGATGTCGATCCACTTTTTCCAGTGGGCTTCCTTCTCGGACGTCAGATAATGCGCCTTCTCCCTATACCCCGGCAAGTAGTCTGGCCAGGTGAATTTTGTCCCGACGACACCGCCCACGCCGATCGTCGAGGCAAAATCTCTTCCGACTGCCACGAGGCCCTTCCCCGTATACGGTTCCAGGTTGGAAGGTTGAAAGGGCAAATTGGAGTTCTTGTGCACTATTTCCGAAAGTTCAACATGGTCACCGTAAGCGGCCGCCTGAGGTCCAAGCAATGCCTTATACATCTTGATCCGTCGCCGCATTTGGCCGCCTCCGAGCGGGTCCCCCGTGACGGCCTGATCCATATAGGGGAGCCAGGCGAAATTGGGGGTTGTTCCGCACGGACAGATCTGGGTCACGCTCTCAGGTTTCAGTCGGCGAGTGGTTTCGAAGATCACCTTGTATACCTGCGCCATCGCGTTAATAGAATCGTTGGGTGACTTGTGGCGGTGCTTGGGGTTGTAGCAGGCCGGGACGGTGTAGACGACATCGAGCTTGTGGCCGTCATACCCCCAATCCCGAATGAACTTCTCTGTCAACTTCTTATGGTATTCCTGCACCTCGGGCAAGGCGGGGCAGAGTGCCGCAAGACCCATCGCCATGCGCGCGTGCCTGCCATGCTTGTCCAAAATAAGCCAATCCGGATGCTGTCTAATGACTTCGGCCACCTTCAACGGGCCCATAAACGGCTCCATCCACTGTTCTTCGGCTTGGCCATCATTCACACTAAGTGGTAGCCACCAGATTTGCACGAGGATTCCTTGCTTATGGAACTCATCAACCATTTTCTTGATGGCATCGCCGGGAAACCTGTCCGGTCTCGGCTCCCAGTCCCCGTAGCGGTCAAACCAGCCGTCATCCAAACACGCCCAGTTGATGTTGAGCTGCTTCAGTTTGGGGATGATGCCGAGCATCCGGGCCGGCGTCACGTCCCACAGGTAGCCCCAGCTGCACCAACTGATGTCGTAGTCCGCATTGGTCGGCTTGGGGATAGTCCAGCCCTCGCGCTGGAGCACGCTCGAATAGAGGCGCAAGGGCTCGTAGAAGTCCCCCGAGTACACGGCTACGAAGCTACGCGGCGTCGAATAGACCTCACCCGGTTTCAGCGTGGTCTTGGGCTCAAGTACTAGGGAGGCATCGATCCGCCCATCCGAGGCCACTTTGACAGGAAGTGAAAGAACCAGCGGCAGCGTTTCGACGTGCCCGATGGCCTCACCCACCACAGCCGTCCAAAAGGCAACGACAGGAATCCCACCGCCTTCACCTTCTCGGTCTGCCACGCCCATAAGGTTTGGTTGAGAGAAGTTCCTAGAGATTTCGAAATCGGCGTCCTTCTTCGGCTCGTAGCTTGATCCCTGGAAAGACCAGAGGCGATAGGGTGGCACCTTGGGATCCGCTAGCGAGGCGTCCAAACGATGCTGTTGAGCTACGACCCGGTCCAATTGCAGTGGTTTCATACCGCTGTTCTTGTAAGCCACGGTTGTTAGGGCAAGATTAGGAAAATCATCATAGACCTCGATCGCCATCGTCTTCTCGAGATCGCCGCAACGCTCGCCTGAACTGCGTCCAATGATCTCCACTCTCTTGCCTCGGGCGCCCAGTTTCCCTTTGGTGTCGCTGACCATTACGTGCGCAAGGTCGAGTGCGAAATTCCCGACCACCGTACCGGCGCATATCACGTGGTCACCTGACGTTGTCGACTCGGGTCCGGGTGCGTCTAAGGTTAGACGCTTGCCGTCTTTCAGCAAGTAAGCTTTCACGTAACCCGAAGGCAAAACGTCGAACTCCGCCGTGGGGGTCTTGAGAACAACCGGACCTTCGGGATTGGCTGTCACAGACACGGTGGAGGGCGCTACTAGCTCGGCGGGCGGGGACGAAGCTTTATGACAGCTATTCACAAACAGGATAGTGCCCCAGAGCAAGGTCAGCAGCGTCCAAGAGGATCGTCGTAAGAATTGGCACTTCGGCTTGACTGGCTGGTTCATTGATCACTTCCTCCTTTTTGTCTCTCCGCAGAATCGTACACGAGCTGCCCTTCTGTGCCGGGCTCGGAGGGCAATGGCGGGCTTGGGCGGCGCAAAACCCGCCATCGCCCGACTGCGGTTACAGATGCAGCACCGGGCCCTCTCTCGGCCGAATCTTCCCTAGCAAGGGCTGCGGCCTCACTCGTTCCGCCGGGTAGGACATTGAGCTGCTCAGACGACTTGGACATGGCGGACCTTCACCGGCCTATTCTTAGTAACCAATCCGGCCGAATATTGAGCTCCAAACCAAAGCACAAAACCGACCAGTCATGCGTCAACGATCGGCTGAAGATGGATTTCCCAAACAAAGCGTTCTCCCGGCTCCAGGCACACGAACCGTCATAACCGCTGCGTCGTGGACAACAACGTGGAGTCCCCGCGCTTCCTGGCGTTCAGCACAGTTCAGGATCATGCCTTGACGGCCCGCATTCGGCTCCTTGGAGGCAAATAGCCTTTCTACCATCAAGCCGGCACCCAATCGCCCCCCCGTGGCAATCTGCTCGCGCCTACGCACTCAGTAGCAACCGGTCAACGCGCTGAGCGACGTCGCGCAGGTAAGCCTCGTCGCCCCCACGCAGCTCCACCGTTGCCGGGCCCGTGTAGCCGACTTCCGCCAGGGCTTTCCGAACCTCCGGCCAGTTGACGTCGCCATCGCCTAGGTTCACACGCTGGGCGATGAAGGGAGGGGAGCCACTCAGCTTCACTTTGAAGTCTTTCAGATGGACACGACAGATGCGCTTGCCGAGCGTGCGGATCCAGTCCTGGGGATAGCCGTAGAACACCACGTTGCCCACGTCAAAGTAGGCCTTCACCCAGGGGCTCTGGAACTCGTCCACGTAACGTGCGAACTCAAGGGGACTCAGCAGGAATTTATTCCCTACGTCCTCGAAAGCGATGACGACCTTGAGTTCCGCAGCCAGCGGGATTAACTGGCGAATATGCTCCTGCGAACGCGTATAGGCATCGTGATAGCTCGTCTGAGGATTGACCACGCCGGGAACGAGAAGAACCACCTCGGCGCCCCAGAACTTGGCCTTGTGCAGTGAGGTCCTCATCCCTTCGAGACCCTTCTCCACGACCGCCGGATCGCTCGAGGAAAGCGGGGACTCCCAGTGGTCCAGGTTCATCACGGAATGAATGGGGACGTTCGCATCTTCCGAGGCCTTCTTGATCTCCTCTGCTACACGCTGGTCCTTAACAGTCATCGCCTCCACCGCCTCGAAGCCCACTTCGCGGGCCAGCTTGAAGCGGTCGGCGTAGCTCATCTGCTCGGGCAGCATGCTGATCAAAACCGCTTTCTTGATCTTGGCCTGCGCAGCGGCTGGTGGCGACGCGAGCGAGACTACGCCGCTTGGCATCGCTCCCGCGCAAGCGGTGGCAATCGAAATTCTCAAAAACTCTCGACGCGTTGAGTCCTTGCTCATCTCGCCCTCCCAGTTGGACTGCGGTCGGCTCAAACCGTTCCAGGCTCGGACCCAAGATCCGGGGCCAAACGCGCCTGTGCACGCTGCGCCGCCTGGGTCCCGAGATCCCGCCTCAGGCCTTGATCACGCAAACTTCGAGAGATCGATCTTGGGTTCGTATACTTCTTTCGACTTCATCAATTCATCCCAGGTAAGCGCTCTTCCGGTGTACGCCGCGTTGCGAGCAAGCATGGCGCTCAGCGCGGACTCAGCGCCCTGAGCAGCCTCGTTGAGGAACTGTCCGCTAGTGATGCTTTCGATAAACGATTTCTGCTTTTCCGAACCAGCCTGGCTCAAGCTCGAGCTCGTGGCGCCCCGGAACGTTCCCGTGGCAGAGATCTCGAGGCCTTCCCCGGCGGAACCCAGGCCCGCGTCCCAGGGATCTTCACCCGATATCTTCATGCGATGGTCGTAATGCGATTCAGAGCTCCCCCGCGTGCCGAAGAAGCGCACCGCAGCGTCGAACTCCTGTTTGCCGAATTGGGTGGAGCCGAAACTGATCTGGACGTCGTTGGGGTAAGTGAAGACGGCGTTGAAGTTGTCGTAGCAGTCGCCTGCGTCATCGCGCAGCTTGCGGCTGCCCGCGCCCACGGCCTTGACGGGATGACCCTGGAGCACCCAGTTAACAACGTCGATCTGGTGGATGTTCTGCTCCACGACGATGTCACCGGAAAGCGTACGGTACCAGACCCAGTTCCGCAGCCGCTTCTCGTCCGGCGAGGCATTGGACGATGCCGGTTGACCGAGACGGGGACAGTAGTAGTACGCCAGGCCGGAGCCGATTTTGCCCAAGGCGCCGCCATGAATACGTCTGACCATTTCCACGTACGGCGGCGCCTTCCGGATCTGGAAGCCCACGGCTAGGCTTAGCTTCCCCTGCGCTTGTTCGCCGGCACGCATTATGCGCTTCGCGCCAGGAACATCAACGGCGACGGGCTTCTCGCAATAAACGTGCTTCCCTGCCGCCACCACGGCCTCCAGGTGTTCAGGGTGGAAATAAGGCGGCGTGGCGATCAGGACGGCGTCCACTTCTTTCGACGACACGAGTCGTTCGTACGCCTTGGCCCCTTTGAAAAGCCGCGCGGCATCGATGGCCGCATAACCCTTCTTCTGCTGGATTTCGTCAAAGTGCCCCTGCGCTGAGGCAAGCTGGTCGGCGAACAGATCGGCCAGCGCCACCACCCGGGTGTTCGTGTTCTCCACCAGCCCGCTACCCACCCCTGTGCCGCGTCCGCCGCAACCGAGAATGCCGAGCCGCACGGCCGAGTTCGCATCCGTCCCGCGCACCAGGTGAGGCTTAAGGATCATGAAACCTGTGGCGGCAGCCGCAGCCGTTCCGAGAAATTCCCTGCGTCCGATCTTCTCACTAGTATCTCCCATCATTGTGTCTCCTCCCTTGTAGCCGGAATTTCCGAGTCAGGCTTCAGGAGCTTCGTCCGAAGACTCAGCTGATTAGTGGTCTTAGAGTCCCTTCTAGAGGTGTTCCTGCCCATGCCCAGGAGGGCCAAACCATTCTTCCCAGCCTCTACCGCTGGCGCAGCAAGTTTCTTCGAACCGGGAAGGGTGCTGGGCGAGTGAGCCTGCTTCAGGCAACGTATGGGCGAATCAGGGTCAATAAGTGGATTCGCTTCCCCATACAGGATCTCCATTCCCTTAGGGCTCACGCGTCAGGCGCCCGGGTCTGAGAGCGCCTACGGGCGAAGAAGTACGGTACAGTTCAAAACAGAGAACAGAATCAGCAACAGGTGGACCCGGGTGCCTCACGCCTGGGCAGAGGGCTATCTTGCACCTTGAGATGCCCACCCTGTGTTGTGCTCTGATGAAACGCGCTAGGGATGGGCATCCCGAGAAAAATCGCCCCGCTGCCGGGAAGCAGCGGGGCGGCCACGCAGGACAGTTCCGGCTATCACCATTTCAAATTTGCCACCAACTGTATGTTTCGCGGAGCGCTTATTGACCCATTCCACATGCCAAACCGCGGATTGGCGACGTCGTACTCGAAAGCGCGCGTGGAATAATAGCAAAGCACTCCTGAGCAATTGAAAGTGTGCCAATTCCAGGCGTTGAAGAACTGGCCACGAATGTCGAATGACATCTTTTCAGTGATGCGAAATCTTTTACTTATGCTGAGGTCGTGATTGTGGAAACGAAAAGCTCGCACGTTGGATACGCGCGGTCCATGCCCCAGACCCAGGATAAAGTTATCAGCCGATTCAAAAGCGTCCCTGTCGAATAGGGGCTTTGACGGATCAAAGTGCTTCATATCCTGTGCAAAGGGATTCGCTCCTTCATTGATCGCTGGCAAACACTGCGCCCCCAGCTGACTGGGGATGGCACAGCCGTTCCAGACCCGGAACCACTCGGGCAGAGGCGACTGGATGCGGTAAATGGAACTGAGCAGCCAGCCTCCCAGGAACTTATCGAGGATACCACCCTTCCTCAGGTAGCGTTTTCCCACACCCACGGGGAGTTCGTAAATTAGGGAGACAGCGAGAGATTGGGGAACATCGCTCATTGAAAGGGCCTTGTTCCGGTTCCACTGGAACGGGCTAATAATAGCTCCTGAAGATCCCCCCATGTTGCTGACCTGGAAATCATCGGTGCTGCCTAACGCCTTCGAGGCTGTGTACGAGCCGAGCAGCCACAGGCCGTGTGAATAGCGCTTTTCCACCTTCAACTGCAAAGCGTGATAGTTGGAGTTTCCAGCGTTCTCGTTCATCGCAATCATACCTGTACAGTATTGGGGATACGGCACCATCGCCTGTGCCACACTATGCCCGCAGGCATTGTACTGACTAGCCCAATCGGCATAGGGCGCCGGAACCCCGTTCAGGCTAGTCTGCCCGGGCTGGAATTCGTCCCAGAGGCTCCAGCCCATGGTGTCCAAATACTTGGGGTCTATAACGTTGATTGGAGACATCTCGGAATACAGTCGTGTCCCCTTGGTTCCCACGTAGGCCGCAGTGACGGTGAGATTCTCCGTGAATTGCCTCTCGAGGGTTAGGTTCCATTGTTGCCCATATGGCTGAATGCCACCAGCTGACCGGAAGTTGATCGCATCTGTACCGTTGGCCATGGTGGAGTCAATGAAAGGCGGGTGCGGGAAATCCTGCGGAAATCCCTCCCTGAGGTCGAAGGCTGAATTCATCCCCAATAGATATCCCGTGGCCTGTTTCATAGCCTGGAAGTTGAAGCCTGTCAGTCCCGTGGTGGCGGGAATTCCACCAGCCCATCCTGGGTATTGGATCGGCTGGAAAAACAAGCCGTAGCCGGCCCGGACTGCGAATTTCGGAGTGATGCTGTAAGCGATGCCCAGACGCGGCGCGAAGCCTCTGTACGAGATATGCTCAGGGTAATGCTTTCCATAGCTCGCGTCTCCCCACTTGGTCCCCGCGTATGCCACGCGCCCCGGAAGGCCACCCGCCCCCAGATTCGGCCCGTTGGGATCGAAAAAGGTCATCCGGTCGAACTTCTCTTTCCCGGGAACTGAAACGTCCCAACGCAAGCCGTAATCGACGCTCAATTTCGGAGTCGCCTTCCATGTATCCCCTCCATTAACACTATAGTAACTCTGGCGAGGATAAACACTGTCCACCGTCTGGAAGTTTGCGGTGCCCATAGCCATCTGTTCTAATATAAAGCTCGCAACGGAGTTCCCACTGTCAGAAATGCCAATTAAACCCGTCTGGGCTCGGCCAAAGTACAAGCTCCCGGATTGATTGATCCGCTCCACTCCGTTAATGTGTAGGGCGCGATACTCTCCACCGAACGTAAAGGTGTGCTTCCCGCGTATCCAGGTGAGCTGGTCAAGGGCAATATAAGCCGGGCGCCTCTTAGTCCTATGACGGGCGTTGCCATACGTCTCATAGTCCCCCATATAGATCACCGGAGGAAATTCGTAGCTCTGTACGCCAGGAATCTTATAGAGCTCGTCCGCGTAACCTTTGTCCATAGAGTCGATCTCCGATAAAACGTCGTTATATCCAAAGCCAAAGTGGTTCAGAACCCGCGGATTGAAAATGTGGTCCCAGTTGAAACGATCCAGAAACGCGTAGTTGACCGCATACGGTTGCCGGTTGGAAATTTGAACGGGCAAATTAGATTGCTTATTCTGCCACATACCGTGGTATTGGACAGTGGCGAAGAAACGATCGCTTTCGCCAACATTGTGATCTATTCTTACATTAATCAGAGTACCTTGGCCAAGGGCGCCTGGAATCTCGGGCTTCGGGACTACGTAATTGCGCTGGGTTCGGTCCGGAAAGGTTGGCTCGGGAAGGAATTTAAACCACTTGTTCGCCACGGAGTTCACCAGCCGTGGGTCGGAGGCGCAAATTACGTTGGGAGTCATACCGTCACAACCCATGAATTGGTCGCGTAAAAAGGGGAGATTGGTGGGACTCGTATCCTGGCTGGGATCGTAGTTGGGATTTTCAACAGTCGTTGCCGGATCGTAGATGGGAACCAAAGCTCCGCTGGTGGTCTTCCAGTCACTAAAATCACCCTGCCGTTGTTTCATTGTGGGAATAGTGAGTACCGGCGTAACCATGGCGCCGATCTGTCGGAATCCCTCATAATTAACAAAGAAAAACGTCTTCTTTCGGCCCGTCCAGGTCAGCTTGCGCAATCCGGGGATGAAGTTCAGCGGACCTCCAATATTCCCGCCGAATTGGTTTTCAATGTCAACGGGTCGTTTGTTAACTCCGTACTGGCGGGAGTTAAGGGCGGTATTCCGAAAGTATTCGAAGAACTCCCCGTGGAACTGCGCTTTGCCGCCCCTCGTCGCTCCAGCGAGCAGCCAGCCACTCCCTCCGCCGCGATAGGACTGGTAGTTCGATGCCAGTAGGCTGATTTCGCCTATGGCATGTGGAGACAAGACATGGCCGGAACCCGTCATCATGTTTAGGCCAGCCTGGCCGTTTGCGCCGTCTACTATGCTGATGCCGTCAACCAGGGCGTCATCGCTGCTACGCGCCAAGCCGTTAACCGTCGAGTGGTAGAAATTCTCATTCCGCGTTGACACTCCGGGCATGAGAGTGACGAACGCAGCCGCAGAACGCATAGCGCCCCCAACAAGCAAGGGAAGCTGGTCTATGATATCTGGTCTGATCACCGACTTTACTTCCGCATTATCGAAGTTAATAGGCGAAACGTTGGCTGTCACTTCAACCGTCTCGACAGCTCTGCCCAATTGGAGTTGTACATCCACACGCACCGTTTCGTTGATATTGACCTTAATTCCCCTCCGCACAAAGTCGCGAAATCCCTGCGCCGACACACGCAACTCATATGCGCCGGATTGGAGAAGCGCGAAACGGTAAACGCCATCCGCCGTCGTCGTAAACCTCTCTGTCGCACCGGTATCCACGGCCCTCAGGGTCAATTGGGCATTGGGCACGGTCAAACCGCTCGGGTCAGTCACTTCACCACTGATTGACGCACCCAGGCTTTGAGGCCGCAACGATGCGGGCAGCAGCAGAATCGCGAAACAGACTGCAGCAAGCAGCTTTACACTCTTTACATGCATCTTCCCCTCCTTTGACTAATTCACGATCCGCAGCCGCCGCGATGCTATCTATTAGCTTCACGATGCCCCGGTGCGAGGCTGCGCACCTGCAGAATCAGATCTAAACACCGGCCCTGTGTAACACTACCCGGCGATGATGTCAAGCAAAAAATTCATTATCGTTAGTTTATGGCACCTCAGCGCACCTTGCTGCCACCTTTAGTTCCTTTAATATACTTTTAATGCACTTCATCGTTGTTGTCGATCTGCACCGACTGGTAGCCATCTCTGAAACGGTGATGCCGTGTCAAGCGGGTTTTGGGAAACACGAGGCCGGCCGCAGGACGCGTGACACGCGCTGCGGCTCCGCATTCGGGAGATCGCCAAAGCTCGAGTTCGCTATGGCTATCGGAAGATTCGGATGCTGCTGAGCCGCGAGGGCTGGGTGGTTGGCAAGAAGCGGGTCTATCGGCTGTATCGAGAAGAGGGCTTGACGCTGCGGCAGAGGCCGCGACGGCGACGTCAGGCGGCCGTGCACCGACGCGAGCGGAAAGAGCCGAGGGCACCCAATGAGGTCTGGAGTCTGGATTTCGTGGCCGATCAGTTGGCCGACGGGCGCTGGTTCCGCACGTTGACCGTGGTCGACGTGTTCACACGAGAAAGCTTGGCCATCGAGGTCGGACAGAGCTTAAAAGGCGAAGATGTGGTGGGTGTTCTGAATCGGATTCGGCAAGATCGAGGAGTTCCGAAGATGCTGTTCTGCGATAATGGGGCCGAGTTCACGAGCCAGATCGTGGATCTGTGGGCGCATCAGAACGGCGTACAGATTGACTTTTCGCGGCCGGGCAAACCGACCGACAACACACACGTGGAATCCTTTAACGGTACGTTCCGGGCGGAGTGCTTGGACGCGCATTGGTTCACCAGCCTGGGCGAGGCGAAGCACGTCATTGAGGATTGGCAGCGGGAGTACAATGAGAGCCGTCCTCATAGGGCGCTGGGAGAGAGGACGCCGAGCGAATTTGCAGGTCAGTTCGGGGCATGCCCCGAACTGACCACAGTGCAAGCAGCCGAAAACTCACGTTGAGGTTGGTACAGAACAAGAGGACCGCTCAGAAGCCGGGATCCTTACTCCTTGACTGGACCAGAAACGGGGGACCTTCACTTAGACAGATTCTCAACTTCTGCTTAGTTCAGTTCCTGGGATGTGTGTCACCCGCCGGTTTGTGCTTGACAGTATTGATGGAGGGTATTACCGTTCATACTCGGAGTTGAAACATAGCTGGGGGGAAAGTATCGGTACCTCTCGAAAGCGGCTCTAAGCTCAAGACGATTTCCGATTTGCGGAGAAAAGAACGAAACCGTATGAATTCTGTGCCAACAGTTCGAGAAAAAGATGAAGCTGTGATTATGGCGGCAGTAAGACGATTTGGTCCTGTATCTCGAGTTGGTGTCCATGACCTGACTCGACTGAGACCTGCGACTATCTCTTTGCTCGTAAGGAAATTGTTGGCGCAAGGCAAGCTCAAGGTGGTCGGGCCTGCTGATAACCCGACGGGGAGAAAGCAAGTGTTGCTCCAAATCAATGAGGAATCGGGGTTTGTGATTTCTCTCGATTTTGATGAAGAATTCGTCGATGCGGCACTCTTGGATCTTCACCCCAAGATTAAGTGTTCGCTACGTGAACCCACAAACCTCTCCGGTGGAATCGATGGGTTAGTTCAGCAGTTGCTCTCCTGTGTCTGCAGAGTGATCGAGCAATCAGGGGTAGAATTGCGAAGCATTCAGGGGATCGGAGTCGGGGTCCCGGGTCTGGTCGATAGTCGTAAGGGCGCAATCATAACCTCCTCGACTATTGAATTCTGGAAAAACGTATCTCTGAAGGACATTTTCGAGCAGGAATTTCGTATTCCCACTGTGGTTGAGAACAACTCTCGGACAAAAGCGGTAGCGGAGAGGGTGCTTGGGGCTGGCGAAATGGCCGAGGACATGATCTATGCCGAGTACGGGAAAGGAATCGGATCAGGGATCATCGTCCGCGGGAAGGTTCTCCACGGACACCGGTTCAGTGCGGGGGAGTTCGGCCATACGCACATCCTCGAGGATGGCCCGGCTTGCAGGTGTGGTAGTTTCGGATGTCTTGAAGCAATAGCAAGCGTCGGGGCCTTAGAAGGAAGAATGCGCAAGGCCGTTGCCGAGGGAGGCCAGTCCCGTTGCCTTGAACTAGCAGGCGGGGACCCCACCAAAATCACGGGATGGATGGTGCTACAAGCCGCAGAGATGGGGGACAAGTTGTCAGTAGCTATTGTGCAAGATTTGGGCAAACACCTGGGGCTGGGACTTGCCAATCTTGTGAATCTGTTTAACCCCTCGGTGGTAGTCTTGGATTACCGTTTGGGATCAGCCGGCCAGCAACTCCTGGATCATATTGGCCGCACTGTTCACCTTCAAGCCCTGAATCACGCGACTGAAGACTTGGTGTTTCGGTTTGGCAAGCTGGGGTTCGAGGTAGGTTTGCTGGGAGCGGGTCTACTTATCACCGAAAGGGTATTCGAAGTTCCCCTCCTCAAGGCTCCCCGATTTATGATTGATAGTGCTAGTCCTCCGCCGCCACGGTTTGCGCCGCCAGGTTCGTGACGCCAGTGACGTGACCGGGGATTCTTGTACCAGTTGAAATTGTGCGTCTTCAGCACTTCTGAGACTTATCTGGTCTTTTTCGAAGCTACGGTTCAGCCCCCAATTCACCCCGTGGTCGATTGGCCACCTGGCCCAGATTGTACTGTTTTTGGTACGGTTTAATTCACCGATTCCGATCCCATGGATTCAACAAGTTGCCTGGGCGCTCGAAAGGAGGTTTTTGGAGCGACGACCAATCTAGGTCGCTGTAGGTTAGTGGTAAGGAGGACAAATCGTTCCGAAAACCTCCCGTGGGTTTTTGACCGCCCACTTTCATCGACCTGTGGGTCGCCAAAATTCCGTGCGGCCTAGGAATTGACGGTTAATTCTCCGCAGATCGGACCAAGGTCCGATTCCTGCCTGTGTGTCTGGTCAAGGCCACTAACTCCGTTGAATTCAACGCGAATGGGGTTTTTGGTATGGACAACCCTCAAAGGCTCTCGAACCTCCAATCTCGTCAATTCCTCCGGACGTCATCCCCTTCAACCGTCGGGGTCCATTTCCGATTTGCGCAGCCCTGCCAGCTCCAATGCTTGCAGCACAAACGCGTTCCAGGCAAAGACGCGATGGTAACCGAAGAACGGGTGAGCCGCATCGGTCGGGAGATACTCGTGGCTTGTTGGAAAGTCAGGATCTACGTTAATCTCCGCCCAGAGGCGGTTGGCGATGGCCTTGTCGGCTTTGCTCCAACCGTGAAGCTTACCGGCGACGTAACCGCAAATCTCAATTCGCATCCAACTGCCGCCGTTGTAGTAGATGCCGTCCATGCGGTAATTCGCATAGTTGGCCGCAAAGGAGTCGCTGATCATCGGGTGCCACGTGTCCGAGGCGTAACGCCACCCCTTCCCGTCCTCCGTGATACCAATGAGGATCGCCCGTGCCGTGCCGCCGGTTTCGGGATAGGGGGCATCCTTTCGTGGGAGGAACACCGGCATGCGGTCAAGATGGTTACACATCATCTCACCCGTAAGGATCTTCCGGTTGAACAGCCAGAGCGAGAGAAACTCAGGGAAGATTTCGTCAAAGCCGATGGCGTCCGTGACCTTGCGCGCCGGGCGGATGATCTTCCGCGCTGGATCGTAGTAGCTGCGGTAGGCTTCCTCCGCTTTTGCGATGTAATCTTCGGAGATGTTTTCACTGATTCCAGGGATGTTGAGTTCTTTGATCACGCGCAGCGTCACCGCCCACATGCCCTGGCTGGTGCAGATGTCAGTAGCGCCCTCGGGAAAATCGATCACGTCGTTCTGGCCCATAACGAACTGCGCCCAGCAGATGCCGTCGCGGTCGGGGTCATAGGTCCGAAGGCAATAATCCGCCGCCTTCCGCACCTTATCCATCGGCAGCTTGGTACTGAACCGGCGGCGATTCAGGAGCGCCCACATGAGCCATAACGGCGTCGAGTCGTTCGATTTGCGCTCCAGGTTGGCCATGTTGGGTTCTACCAGCGTGTTGATGGCCCCGTTAGTTCCCTGGTTATCGGCCCAGAGATTGAAGACACGCTCGTTCAGGTCGCGGTTGTGGACACCGTTCAGCGCGAAAAAGCTGTCGCGGAGGTACATCTCACCTGCCGCGGAGTACCAGATGCTCGGTGCGCACATTGGCCGGAAGGTCTGTGGTCCGGCGATCCAGCAGAGCATCATCAAGTCGGCGTACAGCACCTTCTCCGTCTCTCCGCCTTTGAAGCCGAAGGCGTCAGCCAGGTGAAGCTGGCTGGCCAGGCGATACCCTCGAACCGTATCCGGCGTCTTGTCATCCACAAAGACGAAAGCCGTTTTCTGCTCCGGGTGCTCCATCTCGAGGCGGTGATAAGGTTCGCGGCGCGCTTTCAGGCGGCGAACTTCAAGACCGCGCAGTGTGATCGGCCTCGACCCGCCCGGCGCCTCGCGGTTTATGGCTTGTTCCGATTGCGGCATCGAGATGAACAGCGCGCCGCCGCGCCCCCGCAACGAGTAGACAAAGACTTTGGTTCGGAATTCGGACCAGCCCTCCGGCGATTCAGGCACACGGTCGTTATACAGCGTGATGTCCTCTAGCTTACGCCGCCGCTCGTCGACGTCCCAAACCTGCACCGCAAACGGCTGCGACGAACGATACTCCAAGCGCACCGAGTAGACCTCGCCGTCTCTTGCCGGGAACGGGATGACCACACCGTCCTCGGAACTCCGCGGGGAAAGGACCGTCGCACCATTCCGCTCTTCCAGAGTTACCTCTCCCAGCTTACTCCACGAAGAAACCGGCGGCAGCGCCACAGCCTCACCGGAGTCATCGTCCTCTGCCTGCACGAGCGCCTCGCCGAACGTCTGCTGCACGAAGAGTTTCCCCTCGGCCCGTTCCTCGGGGCGGCAGACATAATTTAGGTTGGCATCAGGAATTCTCTGTGGGGCAGGTTTCACAGGCCACCCATCCCGGCGAATCATCCGGCTCCAGTAGCTACGGTAGCCGGAGTCCGTGAGCAGGCCGACGGTGACGCCATTCTTCGTGCGGAAGCCGGCTGCCGGGTAATACTCGTGCATCGGCCCGCCCTGGCAGTCCGGTTGATTGAAACTCCAGAACTTCGTCGGTGATTCCTCCGGTTCCAAACGGTTGCTCACCTGGTAGAACAGCATGTACATGTCGTTCTGGTGCAGCCGGATCCTCTTTCGCACGACGTGCGGTGTGACAACGTCGTACTCCACCTGCGCAAAGACCGTGGTGTTAAGGTTCTGGAGCTTACACTCGCCGTTCAGCGTCACATGTGTTGTATCACCCATCCACGATGTGGCCTTCCAGTTTTCCGCGTGATCCTCCAGACTGCGCTCGCCGTTTTGAAAAACCGCCGAAAACTCCCCGCCACTGTTGTGCCGCGCGATGGGCTGGCCGCCGAAGAGAATGGTTACAGCGTAGCCCCGCTGGGCATCACCAATGACCTTCAACGTCAAACGCCCAGCCCCGGTGACGCTTGCCGAAGCACTGACTCTTCCTGGGTTCGATCCGCATGCCATACTCGCGGCAAGACTGCTCGTAATCGATCTCTCGATGAACTGCCGCCGCGACATTTTTCTGTAAGCCATAATGTTTTTTCCCTGCTCAGAGGTGCGATCTAAAGACCTCCAGGCACAATCCCGATCAACGGACTGGACCAGCGCTTACGCCGGCACGAAACTAACGCGATTCTGCGGCTACCACGCCAATGCCTTTGTCCGCTCCGCCGTAGTAAAAGAGCCATTGGCCCCCACGACGGACAAGTCCCTCCACAAAAACCACGTTGGGCACTTGCCCAACCTTCTCCCAGGTCTTGACGGGATGGAAGATCGGCTTGTCCGCGCGAGCAATCACCTTGGTTGGATCACCCTTATCAAACAGAACCCAGCCTGTGGAATACACCAGCTTATCGTCAGCTCCGTTGTAAACCAGAAGAATGCCCTCGGGAGTAACGACAGGAGGTGGCCCTGGTTCTGCCACTTTGGAATCAAAATACTTCGGACGCGTGGAGATCACTGGGTGGTCTAGCGCATCGCTCCAATGCAAGAGGTCTTCCGAATAAGCTACACCCATTTGTCCTGCAGCGTCGTTGGCATCGGCCAGGTAATACATCCAATACTTACCGTTAATCTTCTCCGGGAGGATTGCCCCGGACTTAGTCCAGCCGGCGTTCCACTTACCTTTGTAAGCTGGCAGGATGACCCCGTGCCTGACCCAATGGATCAGGTCAGTGGACGTGGCCAGGCACAATTGTGCGTCTCTCTTGCCCGGCCCCACTCCGTCGACGTCGTTATAGCCCGTATAAGTCATGTAGTACGTTCCGTTGATCTCGACGACGCGAGGATCCTCTGTCCCCCCGCCCTTCTCATAGGGCGTTTCAGGGCCGAAGACGGGTTTGGGCCAGCGCTTGAAGTGGACGCCATCTTCACTGACAGCATAACCGAGCCTCGAAGTCCCCCTCCGATCCTGTGCCCGGTAGAGCACCACCACCTTTCCGTCCTTCTCAATGGCTGCCGGATTAAAGGTGCCAGCCGATTCGAATCCGGTGCCTTGCGGAGCGATCACCGGTTCGGAAGAAAGCCTCTTCCACGCACCGAACGGCAGGACAAACTGCACAGCAGCAAACAAACCGGCAGCCAATAAGAGTATCGGGCTTATCCTGACAAGGTAGTTAAGTCCAAGTTTCCTTTCTCTCATCGAATATGATTCTCCTTCCGCTCCAGGCTGCCCATGAATTCATGCAGGACCTCACGAGCTAACAATTAGTACTCCGCTTTCAGTCGAAGATAACTCCCTCCTGGAACACTAATGGATTCAGGCGCAGGTTCGCCCCCCACGGTAAGTTTTGCTGGGCCTCCTTGAGCGACCGGGATAGATACGCCGGTGGACCGTGTAGAGTCCGTGGGGTTGAAGAGGATGAAATTGACCTCGCGTGGCGGGAACTTATCGGGGTCAGAAACGTCAAGCAAATCCAGGTTCACGAGCATGAGTTCGCGGTCGCTTGTCTTACCCAGCGCCTCAAACATGAGGTATAGCCACAAGACTTCCCCGCTGCCGTAAATCTCCTTTCCGACCACACCCGTCTGGCCGCCCAACTCGAGCGTCCCGAGGTTCTCATAGGGAATGAAAGGCAGGAGCGATCGCTTCCCTGAAATCCCGTGGCAACTTTCAAAGAAGTAGAAGTTGTTTCTCCTCTGCTGGTCCATGAACCGCAGAAGGGCATCAATCATCACGCCGCGTTTCATGATTCCGGTCCAGGGGAGAATGGTTTCCACGTTTTCCTTGAAGGCCGGATACAGTATGGACGCAGCGGCCTGGACCATGCCGCAGATGTCGTGGGTCTTTTGGCTGGCGTCCGAATACCAGTAAAACATCCTCAACTGTTCATGCAACAAGTATCGAGCGACGTCTTGCATCCCAAGCTCGGCTGCAGCCAGTGCTCCGAAGGATAGTTCTTGCGGTTCATGGAAAAGGCTCGAGGCGCGAACCGTGTACAGGACTTCCAGCGCCTTGTGTGCCTCCTCACGGTACCTTTCATCGCCAGTCAGCTTGTGCGCGATGAGCGCACCCCAGGCGTAGAGACCTCCTACGGCGTAGTTCGTGCCGGCGCCTTGCTGGCGCAAGTTATCGGTCCGGTAATAGATGGGGAAGAGGTAGTTGTACCTGTGCGCCATCTTGATGGCAGTGTTGAAAGCACTCAAGAAGTTATCCGTAAGAGTTTTGGAGCCAGAGAGCATCCCGATGGTGGGATACTTGATGAGACTATTCTCAAATGGGTACCAGGAATCGGCAACCTCATTGTCGGACCCGATCAAGTCGTTGCTGATGCTCTGCGTGTCCGCGTGATAGAAGTGCGGCATTGTTTCAAGCAGGTCATTCACAACCTGCTGATATGGGGAGTCAGGTTGGACCTTCAGGTACAGCAGGGACGGCCAAAGCACATCGGCGATGGTCATCAGCTCGAAGTTGTTGCCCGCTTCCTTCCAAAGTTCCGAGGTCGCCAGGCCGTAGGCGCGCAGCCCTCGGTGGCCGTTGACCGTAATCAGCGCCACATCCTTCTGCTGCAGGTCGCGCACGGTCCCTGCGGCATATTCCTTCCAATTCGTAGCGCACTTCGGCCAAGTAAGTTTCTCTTCGAACAGCGGCAGCAATGCCTCCATCCAGCGAGTGACGGCTTCTTGTTCTGTAATCAGGCCTGGGTAACTCCGCTGCAAAAGCCAGTAAGTGAACCGCACCTCTCCGGCGGGGAGAGTATCCCCGGTGGCTTGGCTAGCAATCAAACCGATGCCGAGTCTCTGCGTGGCCTGGCGTTCCAGCACCGAGACCGTGGCGCAGCGATAAGCGAGAAAGCGCGGCACATTGTCGAGCGACATCCAACCCATGTCGCTCATGTCGAAGTACATCATTGTCTCCACGCCGCGAGTGGCATCCAGCAGGTACACTGCCGGGAGGTCATTGCCAGCCGCGCCGAGGGAATTGCGGGTCGGCTGGGAAAGAAGAATCCGGCGCCAACTGAGCGACTGTCCCTCCATCAGGGTCGAGGTGGAGCTGAGCCAGAATATGACCTGGGGTTCCACCCTCACTCCCGGCTCGAGCCTGATGGGTTGAGGCAGACGAAGAACAGTCCGAAAGTGAAACCACGGCAGGTCCTTTGATGCTTTGACCTCGCATACCCAGGAATAAGTCAGCGGCTGCCCATTGGCTTGCCTCGCATGACCTGTGCCTTCAAACTGCAGGACAGACGCCGGACCAGCCTCTGCTGATTGGCCTGAATTCAGTTCGAGCCCGAAACTCGGACCAACGACCAGGCGGTTGGCAGGAAGAGAACCGGCCAACCAATCGCCTTTCTCATCTCGCACAAAACTTTGAAACCGCAACAGGCCTTCTTCTTTGGCAAACTCGATTTTCTGCTCTCGATTGGCGAGAGCCCACGGTCCTGCTGATGAAGATTGGTTTGCCGGGGCAGTTTGGCGATGAGCGTGAAGGCCTGCCAAGACCTCTTCCGGGAGCGACACGCCAGACAAACTGAGAGTGCCGGCCACCTTAAGGAAGGAACGGCGTTTCATAAGCAGAACCCTGGAAGTCGATTTGAGTGCCTTTATGCACGCGTGATCGATAAGGTGACAGGGGAAGTTTTTCACTTAATCAGACTTGAGATTGAGTTGGAAAAACCTTCTGCCCCAGGCCAGCGGCTTGCCGCAGCTATCTGGGGCAGAAGGAACAATGGAGCTCAGTAGGTGATCTTCAACCCAAACTGAATCGTTCGCGGCCCGCTGGCACCTGTAACAGCGCCGAAGCCGCAGGCAAGGGGCCCTGGACAGCCCGGCGATCCGACTGGCAAAAAGGGCTGTCCCAGCGGAGCATCGAATCCCCCGGGCGCAGAATAGATGTGCCGGTTAAAGGCGTCAAAGAACTCCGCTCGGAAGTTCAGGCTGAGCCTTTCACCCAGCAGGGCCGTTTTCTTCCCAATGACGATAGCCTCGTTTAGAGAGGAGAACGCCCGGGCATTCAGCGCGCGCGGCTCGTCGCCGAAGGTATAGGGCGCCGCAAGGCTGAAAGCATTCTCGTTATAGAAGGGAGTCACAGCAGGTTGGAAATGAGAGCTCTTGTTCGTCAGCGGTACTCCTGGAGTTACGTTAACACGGGCAATGCCGGTGAAGGCACATCCCGCAAAGAGCACATCTCCCGCAGTACCGCTGCACGGGCCGTAGACCGCTAGCGGGGTTCCTGATTCGTAGGTGTGGATTCCTGAAACGTACCAACCAGAAACGATGGGTGTCAGGCGCCCCAAATGGTTTAGGAATCGTTTTCCGCGCCCGAATGGGAGTTCGTAGAAATAGCTGGCGACCAGACGTTGCGGTATATCGAGTTGACTGAGGCCTTTCTCGGCCTTTCGATCATAAGAGTTCTGGCCGATGTAAGCGTTGTTGCCGATGAACCCGGCCGCCCCAGGAGCCATCGAATCGGCATCTGTGATGTTCTTTGAGATTGTGTAAGATACCAAGAAAATGAGCCCCTCCGAAAACCGCTTGTTCAGTTGCACTTGCAAGGAGTGATAAGTCGAATTCCCGGTGCGGTCTGGAGTGAATGAGTTATCCTCCTGCTGAAAGTCGCCATATTGGGGAAACGGGCGAAGGGCTTGGGCGACTGTTCCGGAGAAACCGGCGAAAGGCGACTTCACACCGGCTCCAACAGCGTTGGGGCATGATCCATCGTTCATACAGCTTATGTCCATCCCCAGCTCTGGCCCTAGACTCAACCACCGGGGATTGACCTGATTGGGAATAATATTCAGGGCGGGCAAATGGGTTCCCTTCGAACCCACATACGCAACGTCTATCAAAAGGTTCACAGCGATTTGGCGTTGCACATCGAAGTTCCAATTCTGAATGTCTCCGGGCCTTCCAGAGTTCGGGGGCACCATAATCACGCCGCTGTTGCCGTTTTGCCCTTCAGGGATTAATGGTCCGGAGGGAGGAAACAGATGCGGTACTCCGTTGTCGATTTGAAATGGGGCGCCTAGGCCTGTAGTTAAAGTCTCAGTGTTGAAGAACCCCAAACCATCCTGATCCGCAAAGGAATTCTCTTTGTTGGGCTCGTAATAGATGCCGTAGCCAGTGCGGATCACGGTCTTGTCGTTGATCCTGTAAGCTAGGCCAATGCGGGGGCTGAACGCCTTGGTGTAGACGTTTTGAGGACGCTTGCGCCCGTTACGGCCAGGGCCAACTCCAAAGTAGGTGTAGGCACCAGGAATGTTCCCCGCCCCGGGGTTTGGAAGGGTAGGATCCACTACGGAGAAACGATCAAAGGCCTCAGTGGCGGGCAGGTTAACGTCATATCGCAGCCCGTAGTTAAGGTTGAGCCGGGAAGTTACCTTATAGGAATCTTGGCCGAAAAACGAGAAGTCTTTGTACCGTATTCCGCTGAACGACCCGTAAGGCAGTGTTGCCTGGTGTACGAGGCCGAACAAAGCGCTCGCCAAGGAGTACCCTCCGACACCATCGAAGCTCGTTTCTCCAGGGTCAAAGTAGAAAATGCCAGAAACGCCAGTCAGGCGGCGGACGTTAAACTGTAAACCTCGGAACTCGCCGCCAAGCTTGATGGTGTGCTTCCCGTGCACCAAAGTTACTGCGTCGTTGAGTTGGTAGACGTTGTCAGCGAACTCCGAGTCGCCGCAAGAGGGCAGCGAGCTATACGCGCTATCGTTAAAGTTGAAACACGGATAAGTGGTATTCTGAACCCCCGCGAGTCCGAGCTTCTCAGGCCAATTCTGCCCAATGCTGCCCGCGAGTTCACCTCGGTAGCGGCGAGTGAATCCGGCATTGAACAAGTTGAAAAGCGTCGGGGTGAAAGTGTAAGAGTCGCTGAAGCGCGCGTAGCGGGTGTTTTGAGGGCCAGTCCCCGCGTATTCAGGTCCTAAGGATGAGGTGTTCCCGCTATTCGTGTTATCGTAGGAAAATGAGGATGAAATATGTTGCCTATCCGAAACATTCTGGTCGATTTTCAAATCCCAGACGTCGGCTCTTGTAAAGGATTCCGCCCGGTCAGTCGAATTGTTGGTCAGGCCACCATTTGTCGCCGGGAAGGAATTGAAGAGGTTGGTGATTACTTTGCTGGGCACGAAATTCGGATCGTTGCTTAGGATGTTTCCCGGGATGGGTTGATGCGTGGTGGGATCGTAGAGCTGGATCGAGGGCAGCAGCAAAGAAAAATCACCGCGGCGGAAAGCCTCGGGAGGGAAAGTATCAATGTTAGTGCTCCCGATATGGAAGCGATAACCTTCGTAGTCAAAGAAGAAAAAGGTACGATCACGTCCCTTGTAAAGACGAGGAATGACGACCGGGCCTCCCACGGAAAAACCAAAGTCATTCTGTTTGTCCGGGGGTCGCGGCATGCCCAGAAGATTGTTGGCCCAGTTGTTAGCGTTCAAGGCTTCGTTTCGCAAATAGTCGTAGACGGAGCCATGCAGTTGGTTTGTCCCCGATTTCATACTCAGACTTACAACGGCGTCGCCTGACTCGCCGTACTCAGCCGAGAAGCTATTCTGCAGCGTCGTAAACTCACTCACGGACTCCGTGGAGATCCCCTTGTTCCACTGCAAGTTTGGCGAGGCCAGGGAGATCGAAACCCCGTCAACAAGGATATCGGTCCCTTGTGACTGACCACCGTTCATCTTGAAGTTGTCGTCAGCATTGTTACCAGGATCGTTACCGACCGAGCCCCGAAACCCCGGCGTGAGCTCGATAAACTGCACGGGATTTCGTAGGGTCCCCGCCACGTCCAGGGGTAGGTTCTCGACGAATTGGGATGATATGGTCGTACTCATAGTGGGAGTATCTGGCCTAAGAAGTGGCGCATTGGCAGCGACAACAACTTGCTGGGTTACCGTGCCAAGCTGCAGCCGGATATCCAGGTGGCTGGTCGTCCCCACCTCCACCGTAACGCCAGACTGCATGAACTTGTTGAACCCCGCTGCTGTGACGGTAACCTCGTAGCGGCCGGGCGGTACATTCGGTAGTTCATAGATCCCTGCGTTGCTGGTTTTCGCCGTCAGAATGAGCCCTGTGTCCATATTGCGGACAATCAGGGTTGCTCCTGGAACGGCCGCCTCGCTAGGATCCTGTACGCTCCCTCGGAGGGAACCGTTACCAGTCTGTGCAAGCAGACCTGGAAGTGGAACAAACAGCAAAGATAGCAACCATATCCATCGCTTCATTTGTATTACCTCCCGCCTTCTGGTCTCCTGCTTGTTATCGCACTCGCCTTGCGCGAGTGCGTAATTGTAATCAGTTGTCGCGCGAAGTTTACCACGTTGCCAGCGGGGCAACTCCGCAGGATTCAGCGGGATTCCTAACCTCAGGCTTTTCTGGTTAGAAGAAAACCGCAATGAATACGCCGGCCAACAGCACGCTGGGGCCGGACCCCCGCTCTTCCCCCCTCTAGTGAGGACTCGCCTAAAGAACCCTGTAGACCCAACGCAATACCAGGAACAAGTCAGACCGCTGACCGAAGTGCTTCTCTACACCAGCCCCGTAAATCCCTCGGCATCTCTGATGAGGATCCTCATTCTAAGAGGCGCCTCTATTCTCATGCCTCCAGAAGTCCTCGTAAAGGGTATCACTATGTGAATTCATTGTTAATCGCATCGGAAGCCCATTGTCCGGAACCTATTAGAGGTCCGGGCCGGATAGCCCTCCCTCTCAAACCCCAGATTTGAATAATTCTTTCGGAGATCCTCCCTCGTGGCCCGCCTTACTCTCCGCCGTCGTGGTCGCCAAAACCCGCAGGATTGTGGGACACAAAGACACCGTTAATATAGGCGTTCATCCCAGAGTACGAAATCGAGCTGTTGGGCGGGGTTATGACCAAGACCCGCGCGAAGTCCGCAGGTATGGAAAAGGTGAAGTTGCCGGAGACATTTCTTGCGAGATAGGTATCGGAGACTGCGTCGAAGATGTCCGACACAGGCACCGAGATCTGAATGTCTCTTGGGTAATCATAGGGATTGTAGTAGAGAAATGTCGGGTAAGCGGGGTCCCGGTAGAAATCGGTCTTGAGGCAGTCCAGTTCGAGGATTTTCGGGTCGTTGGTTCGGTTGATGACGCCGCCCAGATAGCCAACGTAGGCGCCACCGTACAAGGCGAGATTGGTGCTGGGCATGACGTATCTTTGTTCCCCGGGCCCCGGCCCCCAGTTATCTCCGCTGGCATACGGGGATATCCCGTGCCACTTCTTCTTGAGGCCTTCGTAGGCGATGGCTTTCTCAGGGCGGTCCGCGTACCTCGGATTGGATTGGTGAGCGCCATGCCATTGGTCGGCGAAGAACATCTTCGCAGCGTTCGCTGCATTGAGCACATACCTCCCGATCATGCGGGCGAACCTGGGTTCATACCGCGCCACCGGAACGCTCAGCGCCGCTTGGAAGGCGCTATTCATGAAGAAAGAATATCCGCCGTTCCAGTCAAGGGCACTACCCACCAGGCCGTAGGCGTCATACCCGTTCCAGTTGCCACTTAGGCCTCCCCAATTCCTGGTCGAGTCGGACGTGAACTGCCAGGTCAGATCCTTGCCCACATCGTACTGGTTCTGGTTCCCCTCGGCATTCAGCCTCGCCGCTATGTACGGCGCATTGGGCAACAGAATCTCGTAATAGGGGTTTTGGGATTGCCTTTCAAGATAATCTATGCTCCATCTCGCCGCGTCCATATACCGGGTATCCCCGAACTTCTTGTACGCCCAGTACTCGATCGCTGCCGCCCCGGCAGCCGCATCGGGCTCTGTCCAGCCTCCACTTTGGTCATAGGGCTGCATGTTGACGAAATCGAAGCCCTGATGGCCGAAGTCGGCCATGGGACCTCCTAGCTCGACCACCATGTTGTAAATCTGATCCGCTATCTTCCTGAGACGGCCATCTGTCTCCGGACTGGGATAGAGGTACCCCACCTGATAGTACAAGATATTGGGATGCAGTTCGTACCACCAGTCGTCATAAGCCCCAGTCGACTCAATGTTGTTGGCGCAAATTCCAACCGACGGGGTGAACCAGTTTTTGAGCATGTCGGCGTAATTGATCCCGCCCTGGTTGCTCTTGTCGATTCCCACCAACGTGGCGCCGACGACCGAGGCCATCTCCTCAATGGCTTCGTTGTCAGTGGGGTCGTTGCAGTAGTAGTTCGGCATCAGAACGTACTGGTTGCCGTCGCCCCAGGTAATCGTGATGCAATCCTTGTACGACTGATTCCCGTCGTAAACGAAGTTGTCGAAATCGCGGGCTCGCTGCCGGAAGTCTATGATTCCAAACGGGCTCGGGATCTTGGGGTAGTTCTCGATGGCCGGAATGGACACTTGATGGACTGGTTGCTGGGCCCGGCTGACCATCACACTGACCAGCAGACACAGGCCTATGGGGACTACATACTTCCGCATGTTGCTTACCTCCCTTCGCTGTTCGTCGACTTCCACGGTGGTGAGCTGGCATAGGCGCTGGCGCGCCCTGGGACAGAGAGACCCGGACGCGTCCCCCAGACCAAGCGGGACGGCTATGCTCCTCCTTTCCAGGATCCCTGGTGTTAGTGGGTGGGGAAGCCCAGGGCGTTTGCAGCCGCCAGCCGCCTTTCTGTTGAAATCTGCCTCTCTGATTGCGCGGACCTAGGAGCGCTGGCTGTCTATCGCCAGAGTACATACTTCCTCCCCTACGTCTGCCCGGCTGTGATCATCACAGTGGTCAGCAGCCACCCCCTTATAAGCGCACGCTGCTGGGGGGTACTTCGCGAGAAGCACCACTATTCTTCTCCCTTTTTCGAGTTTGTGCAAAGGGGTTCACGCCGTGAATTCATTGCTAATTCATTGTTATGTCCCTCCCCAGCTCTAGCCGACAGTGACACAATGTATCCGGTCGGCGGAACTTCAGGTTTTTAAGGTGTAGACAGACCGCGCGAGAATCACCTTTCTCCGTTTAGCCAACGTGTGGGCGGCATTATAGCCTCCGGCGCGCCTTCGTAATCCCTTGGAACGATCGGGCCAGGTCCAGGATCCGTTGCCCCAGGACAAGAAGGGAGCGTGCGGCAACTTATGGTATGCTTTCAACAGGTTTGGTCGGCGCCGCGAAAACACCTGAGGCTCCGAGTGGCGTACCCTCTGTTCCGTCGAGGCTTTGGATATGGGAACCGCTTTGCAGGGAAATGGCCGTAAGGATGACTTGGTGAGTGATGAGCGGTGGCAGTTGGTCGAGCGGATCGCCTCCAGTCCCGCTCTTCATAAATCGGCCCGCTTGCGTGATCTCCTTCTCTACCTCACGGAGCGCACCCTTCATGGTTACGCCCACCAGTTGACCGAGCAGAAGATCGGCCAGGCAGTTTTGGGTAAGCCTGCGGACTACAGCCCCCTTCAGGACAGCTCCGTGCGCGTTCATGCCCGCCAGTTGCGGCTCAGGCTGCACGAGTATTTCGACGTCTTCGGCCAGTCGGAGACCTTGGTCGTCGAAATCCCCAAAGGCGGCTATGTCCCGGTCTTCCGCGATGCGCGGGTGGGAGGAATAGCCGCCGAGAAGCCTTCGCAAGCCGGACCGATACGGCGTTCATCCTTGGTCGCGCTTCTGCCCTGGGTTCTTTCGGGCTTCCTGGTGGTCGCCAGCCTCTTGTTGTGGCACCGCTTAAACAGTGCTCGTAACGGTGCCGCACTGCAGGCTCAGGCCGAGCCGCCCTGGCCGCTCTCGCAGGTCTTTGACGCGCAGCACCGCACTCATATCGTCGTCGCCGACGTCAACTTTGGCATGCTCCGGATCATCGCCCGCAAACCCGGCTCGCTCGAGGAGTACTTGAAACCCGACTTCCCGCAAAGTTTCATTCCTCCCCGCTTAAGCCGGAACGAAGCGCGCATCATGAACTACATCTCCGATTCGCTTCTCACCTCGTATGCCGACGTTGCCGTCCTCACGTCTCTGCTGAATCTTGGGAGTGCCCATCGAGACCGGATCTTCGTCCGTTCCGCCCGGGACCTTAGGTTGCGAGACCTTGACGAGGGCAACTACGTCTTCCTGGGGAGTCCGGGATCGAACCCTTGGGTCCTGCTCTTCGAAAACCGTCTCAACTTCCGCGAAACTGAGGGCGTGGTGGGGGAAGGCCCCAAGGCTTTCCTCAACAAGAACCCCCTTCCTGGTGAGCAGAGGATCTACGAAGGCCTCCGCTGGACCGGCACTGCTGGCGAGGATTTTGCTGACATCGCGCTCTTACCCAGCGAAGAACACAGGGGCAGCGTCCTGATTCTGCAGGGACTCCAGCAGGAAGGTACGGAGGCTGCAGGAAGGTTTCTGGCCGATCCCGACAAGCGGCGCGAGCTCCGCGAGGCCCTTGGACTGTCCGCTGACCCCAAAGGAAAAGTATGGTTCGAGGCCCTGATTCGCACAAGAGCCGTTGCAGGCGCACCTAACTCCGAGAGCATTGTCGCTGCACGGTTAATTCATTAGCGCCCGGCCCCGTGCTGGGGACGACTCCCGCTTTTTGCCTGGTTCCAAGGCGCGGGTGTCCGCCAGCCCCTTTCAGGATGACAAACGGCTCCAAAGCACCGAGGTGTCTGAAGCTGAGTTGCTTCCTCAGTCTTCTTCTGGCCTTCTCACCCGGCTTCCAGTTATCCGCCCAGAATTCAGTGGATACCCTCTTGCAGCAGGCCCGCGTCTACGAAAGGCAGGAGAAGTTTGCAGCCGCGGAGCGGGAGTATCAGAAGGCACTCGAAGTCTCACCGGACGACCCGGAGACGCTCAAGAGGCTTGGCGTACTCTATCAGACCGAGCTGAAGTTTCAGGACTCCATCCGGCTGTTCAGGAAGGTCCTGGTGGCGCAGCCGCAATTCGCCGAAGTGAATTTTTACCTGGGGGTTTCCTATTTCGGCTTGAATGATCTCGGAAGTGCCGTCGAGAGCTTCCACAAGGAACTTGCGACGTCCCACCCTCATCCCAAGTGTCGTTACTACCTGGCACTGGCGCTGCAGTCTCAGGGGCGGATGGACGATGCCATTGCCCAGTTGAATAAGCAGGTGGCAGAGAACCCGAAGGATGCTGATGCACTCTACCAACTGGCGCGAATGCACAAGAATGCTTCGTTGCGCGCCATCCAGATGCTCCACGACCTCGATGCGGATTCCTTTCAACTGCATGCTCTGAAGGGTGAGATTTACACCGACCAGGAGCGCTATCCCGACGCGATCACGGAATACCGTGCTGCCCTCGCCCGGCGTCCTGAGGCAACAGGAATTCATTACCTCATCGGGGTTGCCTATTGGGCTCAGAATCACCTAACCGAAGCAGAAAACGAATTCTTGCTCGCCTTGAAAGAAGACCCCAACAACGCTATGAACAACCTTTACCTGGGCGACATCGCGGTGAAGCAGCGCAAGTTCCCGGAAGCCCTGATCTATCTCCGCACGGCCGGGGCGGAACGGCCGCGAATGGCCCAGCTTCACCTGCTGCTCGGCAAGTGCTATCACGGCTTAAAGGAGCCCGAAAAGGCGGAGGCTGAATTGATCAAGGCGGGTGAAGAAGACCTTACAGATCCGCAGCCGCATTACATCCTGGCGCAAATCTACCGCGAGATGAATGACTCCGAGTCAAGTGCCCGTGAGTTGGCAATATTCAAGAAGCTTTCCGACGCGGCAAAAGCGAAGAAGCTTCAACAGGCTGAGGAAGCGTTCACGGAATCTCAAAAGGAGAATCACTGAGTGGCGGGAGGCATTTCCCAGGTTGGAAAGAAGAAATCCGCTGCTTCCTCACCCCCTGTTTTCGGGACGTCTCCCCGTTCAATCTCCATCTGGCGCAGGTAATCCGCTGCTTCCTGCGGCTGCTGTTGCATTGCGTAGGCCTGCACCAGAAGCCGTCGGGCAGGCTGATTGTTTGGGTCGAGCCTCAGGGCCTCTTTCAGTTCTGCAATGGCCGGTTCGACCTGCCTCGCCCGCAACTCAGCCTTCCCTAACCACTGGTGTGCCTCAGCATTTTGGGGATTCAGAAGCACCGCCTGTTGGAATTTCGGAATAGCCTCCTGGGGCCTGCCAGCTCGGTCGAGCGCGATACCCTGGAAGTAAACCAACAGGAAGCTGGTGCCCAACCTTTTCTGCGCATCTTCGAGAACCGCCGCGGCTTCATCGGATCGGGCTTCCCGCAACAACGCCTGAGCCAGTCCAATAGAACTGGTCGGCAGCGGGTCGCCTTTCATGATCAGGTCCCGGAAAACCTCTTCCGCTTCCTTGTAGCGCCCGGACTTCATATAGGCTGCTCCCAGGCGCAAGCGCAAAGCATAGGAAGTGGGATTATGTTGCAACCCTTGTTGGGCAGAGGCAGCGGCGTCCACGTAATGCTGCTGTTCCATCAGTTCCCGGGTCAGGTCAAGCCAGCGCTCTTCCTGATTGGGAGCGCGTTCTGCCGCCTTTTGAAAAGCTTCCACCGCGTTATCATGTTCTTTAAGCTGCGCACGGGCAATTCCGATGATCGTCCACGCCGTCGCGAGCCCTTGCCGTGTTGTCAGGGCTTGAGCCTCGGCAACAGCTTTCGCCGGTTGACCGGCAAGCAGATGAGCAAGGGCAAGATTGAATTGCGCCCAGCGACCGTTTGAGTGTTCCTTGTGAAGACGTCCAAACAGCGCGAGGGCTTTCTCTCTTTCACGAGCACTTAACAGGAGCGCTCCGAACCTCACGGCCTGAACATCATTCAACTGGAGTCTGCCGATCTGCTCGAGGAGTGGGCGGGTATCAGACTCACGCTTGAGGTGGAGGTATCCTGTGGCGACCTGCAACAGGAAATCCGGTTCTTCTGGCCAGGCAACCCGTGCGCGCTCGAGATGCAGTATCCCCTCTGAATAGTGTCCCTCATCCAGTTCCACCCGTCCAAGATAGTAGCGCGCATACGCGTCACCGGGAGAGAGCCTGAGGGCGGCCAGGAGGGCTTCGCGAGCGGCCTCCGGATGATGCTGTGTCCATTCCAGGTAGCCAAGATTCCGGCAGGGATCCGGCATCCGCGGATCCAGGTGCATGGCTCGGCGGTACTCCGCGATAGCCTCCTCGGCACGGCCAAGTTGGGCCAGAACAATTCCACGAAAGTTGCGCACGCGGGCGTCGCCGGGCCTCTCCTTTTCAGCAACCGTCAACTGCTCCAGGGCCACATCCAGTCGCTTCTGGTGGAGTGCAAGTAACCCGTTCCGGAAGGCGTCGTCAGCTTGGGCACGAACCTGCGGTGCTCCCAGCAGGAGGAGTAGGAATAAGGTGAGCATACTCTTCAAGGTTGTTTCAGCACTGCTTCGGCCGCAGCCACTCGCTGGACGCGCTGTTCGTTTTTTCGGTGAGATTCACGGTTCAGTTCATCCGAGATGGAGAACTCACGTCGGGCCTCGGCCGGTTTCCCGAGAGCTTGATAGAGTCTTCCCAGTTGATAATGAATCTTCCCTTCTTTGTCCGTCGCCGCCGCGAGCTTCAGCTCGCTCTCCGCTTGAGAATACCTTCCGAGCTGGGTATAACCCATCCCAAGAAACTGGTGAATATCAGGATTCTGGGGGTCTAATTCATTGACCCTCTTCAGGTATTGCAGCGCCTTCTCAGGCTGTCGTTCGTACAGATAGGTATTTCCAAGATCGAACAAAGCTCCGGTGTGGTTTGGATTCAGGGCCAACTCCGCCTGGAACTCCCTGCGCGCTTCCTGCACCTTGTACACCTTCCACTGCAGATGGCCGATCTGATAGTGGAGATTGGGCAGAGTCGGCCGCTTTTCAAGTGCCCTCTGGTACTCCTCGATCGCCTTGCCCTCCTCGCCCCGTGCTGCGTACAAGTCGCCCAGCACCTCGTGGGCACGGTACGAATCTGGGTTCAGTTCAAAGAGCCGGAAATAGGTCGCCAGAGCCAGCTTCTTGTAGCAACGCGCCCTCCCATAGAGCACTTCCGGAAAGTCCGCCTTTGCGGGAGGAAGGCTATCCAGAACCCTGAGAGCACGGTCCGGCCTTCCGGTCTCGAAAAGCGCGTGGGCCACTCCGAGGCGAAGTTGCCTTGAGAATGGCGCGCTCAAAACCCCTGATGAACAGCTTGCAACAGATTCAAGTTTGTCTTCCGCAAGCCATGCCTGGACCTGCTTCGCTGTACAGACGTGCGAGGGTTTGCCGGCGGCAGATTCGACGGACTTCTCTGATATTGATTCAATGGGCGCGCCGCCAGCCTGAGTATCCAGGAAAGCCAGGGCAAGCCGGCTGGCCGGCCCCGTTTGTGATTCAATCTGGCCGCGCAGTGCCTCCACTCGCGGGCGCAATTCAGGTGGAAGCTTCTCCTGCGCCGTGTCACCGAGACCGAATTCTCTCACCCCCAGGATGGCTTCGGTGCGTGTCGGGTCAACCGTAATCGCTTGGGACCAGTCGGCCATCGCTCCCGCGACATCGCCGTTCAGTAAGTTTACCTCCCCCCGCCGCACCCGAGCCCTCAAATTGTGCGGGTTGAGACGAAGTTCCGCCGCCATTTCCTCCTGGGCACGTTTGAGGTTCCCAGCGTGCAGGAAGACTTCTCCGATTTCCAGGTGCAGGCCTAGCCGGTCGGGTGAGTCCTTGAGGGCATTCTCAAGATGCAGGAGAGCCACCGCAGGGTAACCGCTCGTGGCATAGTTCTCCGCAAGCAATTGTTCGACGTAGGTTGAGTTTGGGCTTCTCTGTTGAATGCGGTCAACCGCCTCTTTACCCAATTGCTCGTAAGAGTGCCCCAGCAAGTAAAGCAGGTCAACACTCTGAGGATTGGAACGCAGGCCAGCCTGCAGACTCTTCACTTCCTCAGGAGTCTGACCCAGCATCTCATGTGCCGTAGCAAGCCATGACCAAGCGTCGGGGAGATCCGGCCGGGCACGCACGGCAGCTTCCAGGTGTGGTAGGGCTCTCTTGGCATCTCCCAGCTTGCAGTACTCCACACCCAGAAAGAACTGCGCGCCCGCCAGGCCGGGCTTTAGCCGGACAGCTCTTCCAAACATGGCGAGCGCCTCCTGGCGGCGGCTCTGGAGCTCGTAGACGAGCCCCAGATTCATGTACGCTTCCGCAAACCCGGGAGAAAGACTTATAACCTTGCGATATTCCTGCTCGGCAGTTGCGTAGTCCTTTTGCTGCTGGGCCTGCTGTGCCGCAGCCCAGGAAGCCTCGACAACGGGAGATAAGGATGAATCCGGATTCGATTCCTGCCCCCGGATGGGCATCGTTAGAATGAGAAGCAAGAAGGAGAAGGCCAAAGGAACAGACATCCTTCGATAAAGTATTCCAGAATAGAAACCCCGCATGCCGGAATGATAAACAGAAACAGTTGAGTCCGCAAGTTTCTGTAAATAGCCGGCCCGCTTTTTGAAGGGAGCGCGCCACCGGCATTTCCCTGCAATGGTTGTATGCAAAGAAACTACGCAGGGACGTGCTGGAGGGCTCGCCCGACGAAGCCTACGGATGTATTTGCAGTGTGGCCACGGGCCATTGCCTGAGCCCCTCGCAGCAGCCCGTAGCCGAGTAGGATCAGCAATGGGATGATGGCGATCCCTGTGCCCGCCGCCGTCAAGACTGCCGACGCGCCCAAGACAAACCCGCGAACGGGTTTCCACTTCCTTTCCTTTTCGGTAAACTTCGCGCCGGCAAAGAGAAAGCCGTAAATGGCCACAGGGAAGAGCAAAATGATTGACAACATGCCTGTGGGTCGCCAAAATTCCGTGCGGCCTAGGAATTGACGGTTAATTCTCCGCAGATCGGACCAAGGTCCGATTCCTGCCTGTGTGTCTGGTCAAGGCCACTAACTCCGTTGAATTCAACGCGAATGGGGTTTTTGGTATGGACACCTAGTCGACGGTTACGAGATCGCGCTTTGATTTCTCACCTTGTGTACACCATTCTGGTTTCAGCCTGGTAAAAACCCTTCTTGACAAACCAGGGGCAAATGATATAGGGTCATAACATTGATGAGACGAACATACTTCACGGTTGAAGTCGCCAAGGCTGCGGGGATTTCCCGAATGACTTTGATTCGGTGGTTGCGCGCTGGGAAGATTAGGCCACCGCAGCGCAACGCGCATGGGTACCGCATTTGGCGTAGGGAAGATATAAAAAGGGTGATCTCCTACAAGAAGGACCATTATCGGAAGCGCAAGACGTCCCCGCGCAAGAAGGCGGGTGGTATCAGGTCAAAGAAGAGCAAGCCGTAGGTTGAGTTGATTGAGCGGGAAGCTGAAGAGTTGGAGGCTCAACAGCTTCCCTAAGCAAGCCGAGCCGATGATACAGGCATCAGCTCAACCTGCCTTTCAACTTTGTATCACATTTCCTCCCGGCTCCCCAAGCCGGGAAGAAAGGCAGGTTCTCTATGGCAGGCCATTCCGGCCGTCCCAGGTTTCTTTCCAGCCTTTCTCTTATCCAGGCTGATTCCGAGAAGGCATTAGGCCTCTCGCGCGGGCCACTCGGTCACCGCTTGGCAGATCTGATCGCTCAGTATGGCCTCAAGGCC
>Ga0315284_10000405_pt1 | contig 59131 bp, 39 predicted proteins | sample YL17G09_16_MG_FD_203696 | JGI IMG/M metagenome (GOLD analysis project Ga0315284, IMG submission 203696) | Sediment microbial communities from Yellowstone Lake, YNP, Wyoming, USA - YL17G09_16 | ecosystem: Environmental > Aquatic > Freshwater > Lake > Sediment | place: USA: Wyoming | collected...
AGTGGAAATGAGCTGATGGTGAATGGTTTGCGGGTCGATATGCTAACCGCTCCGACCAGCCGGTTAGTCTTTTATCAGCAGGTGGCGTCGTCAGCGCACGAAAGGGACACGTGATGAATATCACTTATGATTATACCGGCACCCGCGTGCTGGTCACCTGCGCCGGCACGGGCATCGGCAAGGGCATCGCGCTGGTCTTCGGGCAGGCAGGAGCGCGGGTGGCTGTGCATTATTCGCGCAGCCGCGACGGCGCCGACGCGGCGGTCGAGGAGATTCGTGCAGCCGGCGGCACGGCGGAAGCCTTCGGGGCGAATTTCGACGATGTGGAGGCCGTGTAGCGGCTGGGTTGCGAGGCTGTCGACTGGCTGGGCGGCCTTGACGTGCTGGTGAACAACGCGGGCATCACTTACTTCTGCCCCATCGCGGAGACCACGCCGGCACAGTTCGACCGGCTCTACCACGTGTACGTGCGTGCGCCGTATTTCCTCACCCAGGCGGTGCTGCCGGCCATGCGCGCGCAGGGGAAGGGCACGATTATCAACATCAGCTCGGTTCACGCCTTCGCCGGTTTCCAGGAGCACACCGTCTACGCCGGCACGCGTGGCGCCATCGTCGCCTTCACCCGTACCTGCGCGTGTTGTTCGCTGGCTGGGGCTGAACATCGCCATCGGCTGGCCGGGGCAATGGGCGGCGGATAACGGCACTCGCCGGTGATGCCGCGCTGGCGTTGTCGCATGCTGAGATCAGGACGCTCCTGTCTGGCGGCGTCTATCTCGACGGCCCGGCGCTTGCCCGAACTGCCTCCCTGGCAGATGGCGCTGGTGACGACCTGAATTCCTGGCCAGGTCGGCGGCGAGGACGAATCGCTCCAATTCGACACACATCAGGTGGCGACGAATGTTGCTCATCGCCCTTGGATTTTTTAGAGACGATGTGTTCGCTCAAGCCGGTGCATGGCAGTATAGATTCCTGCGGCAGTTTTATACTGGTAGGATCTCCGGCAGGAGGGAAACGTTGGGATCGGCATTCGCATCCATCCGCCGCAGACGCAGGAATACCCCCCAGGCGCGGCCCTGATCGGCGTCCAATGCCACCGCGATTGCGTGCTCACCCGCGGCGAGCGAGACTTCCGGCGACGCCGTGTCGGGCCGTGCGGGGGGTGTGCCCTGCGGGTCGTGGAAGACCGCCTTGCCGTCGACGAACAGCTTGATCGGCCCGTCATAGCCCAGCAGCACCGCCACGCGCATCGGTTCCGCACAACGCACCTGGCAACCGATCCAGATCACGGCATCGGTCTCCCCGACGGTTGCCAGGCGGTCATGGAGATTGCAGAAGTGTAAGATCGGATCGACAGCATGTCGCTGTGACTGCAAGACTTCGGCCGCCGGCACTCGATCCAGCGTCTCCAGGGATCCGGCGCCCGGTTGCAGGGCGCTCACAGAGAGGGCCACCGGCCAGGGGGTCAGCGTGTCGTCCGCTTCCACGCTGTGGGTATGGAGCACGCCAGCGACGCCGTCGTGCACGACCTCGAGGTGGATGTTGTTCGCCTCAGGCCAGAGTGCATACTGTTGTTCCGCCGTGGCAAAGGGGGCGAGCGTGCAAGTCAACACCCCGGCGTCCTCCACCCGCCCTCCGCGCGCCTGGAGCCTGATCACGGCCGAATCGGTCGCGTCGCCGATGTTGCGCACATGCAGGCGGATCACGCCGGGACGGATGGGGCGTCCGCCGCGCAGGACTGGGGGCGTGTCGATGATCGTCTCGGCCTCGAACAGGCGGCGGGGTGGGAGACTGGCGCGCAAGGGGCTGTGCTGCAGCCCGATCTGTTCCATTGGGATCGGCGTGAAGCCGAGTGTGAGGGCCGGCGAATCCTCACGCAGGCGCCAATCCATCAGGCTTCCATCAACGAACCGCGGATCCTCCTGCTCGAGATTGTGTTCCATATGTAAGCCGGGCTTCGCGGCTTCCTCGATCCAGTTTCCCCCGCCGCGGCAGAAGATATTCCGCGCAATGACGTTGCCCTTGGGTAGGGCGGGCTCGTCCTCAAGGATATGCACCAGTTCCGGGTAGCGCGAAGCCCACAGTTCTTCGCGGTAGGGCATGGACTCCAGTCCGGCAATGACGTCCGGCATCGAGAACGCCGCCCAGCCGATCGCGCGTGCGTCCAGGCTGATAGCCCGCGGGCAGTCGATGAAGACGTTGTTGGTGGAAAGAATGTCGCGCCCGCCGCCCAGCAGGAAGCCCAGCGCGACGCGATAGAGCACGTTGCCATGGATTTCCGTGCCTGAAAACATGTCGTCCAGGTAGATGCCGCTGCACCCTTCGCCGGCGAAACCGAAGAGATGATGCAGATAGTTGAAGCGGATGCGGTGCCCACGCATGCTCCAATCCTCGGGATGAGCGCCGGGTGTGTAGATGGCGCCGGCGTCGTTGGCGTGCGTGATCGACTGGTAGATCTCGTTGAACTCGACCGTCTGGTCGTTACCGGTAAAACCGATCGCGGTATGCGGCAGGTCGTGCAGCCGGTTGTGCGCCGCGCGGTTGCCGCAGCCCGTGAGCTGGATGCCGACCTTGTAGAGCGGGTTCCACCGCGCGATATGATGGATGTGGTTGTTCACCGCCTCGTGTCCGCCAGGAGTCAGGGTGCAGCGATCGCCACCTGTGAGATGAAGGCCACCGTCACCGGTCTGAGAGATGTTGCAATCGTTAACCGTGTGCCGACAGCCGCCCGCAATCCGCACGGCATCGCCGCTCACGTTCCGGATCGTGCAACCGGCGATCCGCACCGCCTCGCCGCCGTTCACCCGGATGGCCGTGCCGCGCGCCGCTTCGATGGTAAAGCCCTGGAGCGTGAGGTGGCTGGCTTCTGTGAACGTAATCGGATCACGGAGCACGGATACCGTTACATCGGCGTCTCCCATGTGCGTGGGCGGCCAGAAGTAGAGCAGGCCCGTCTCCCGGTCCAGGTACCACTCACCCGGGCGGTCGAGTTCGCATAACAAGTTGAACCCATAAAACCATTGCCCCGTGCGATAGCCGTAGCTGTGCGGATGGGTCTCATCCAGGGTGAGTTCGCTCTGTGCCGGATCGATCTCCGCGACTGCAATGCGCTGGTCGGCCCAATCCCAGAACCAGTAGCCATGCAGCATCGCCGCCGGTTCTGCCGCCCAGCGGCGCAACCGCTCGCGCTCACCCTCGATGCGGAAGCGACCGACCCGGCTGCCCCGCGTGCCTCGGATATGATAGTCGTCTTCGACCGATAGCGCGAGAATACGCAGGAATCCCTCGTTCGGATAGCGGGCCAGGGTCATCGGTTGGTCGCGGAAAAACACCTCTAATCCAGGATCCGACTGCGCCCACCCCTCGGCTGTTCCCATGGTGCCCCAATCCGTCACCCCATGGGCGGCCAGATCGGCCTGGAGGACGTGGCCGCGAGCCTCCGCAGGCAGACGCTGCAGCGTTTCCGCATCCGCCACGGGGCGCCAGTCTGTGATTCGCACGCCGCCGGAGAGCCGCACCGTTTCATCCGCCGCCGCACGATACACAATCGGTGCCGCTGCCGTGCCGCTGTCATCAGCGGTGAACGCCAGCGGTTCTGCGAGCGGGTATTCGCCGCCGCGCACCACCACCTCGACTCCGTCGGGTGGCAGGCCACCGGATGATTGTAGCGCCCGAATCGCATCCCGTGCCTGCGCCAGGCTGGCAAACGACCCATCGGTTCCAGCGGCGTTAGGCGTCGGCCTGGAGCCACGCCAATTTTCTTGACCATTGCAGGCCACATAGAATGTCTTCATCACGAAGTTTCCTCTTATCAATGTCTTCCCGGTAATTGCAGGAACGCATGAGCGTGACTGTATCAAGCGTTCGTCGCAGACATATCTGAACTCCTTCACCGGCCCTGTAGGTGAGCGCGAGATGGTGTTCTCACACACACGTCATTGACGCAGCACCTGTCTCGCCCACCGTCACTTTCACATACCGGTCAGAAGAAAGATACGGATTGAATTCACCCGCCAGATTCGTGCGGCACAGGATGCTCTCCCCGGGAGCGGTGGCATTCACGACCTGGTCTACGGCAAACGTGGCTGCATTGGGATCAAGACCGAGGACCGCCAACGGCACCGAAAGGGTGAGCGTCCACCCGGTCGAGGTTAACGCGCCATCACACAGCACCCCTTCGGGTACAATCATGCCAGACGTTGTCGCCAGCAGCACCACGGCCGGCGCTCCCCCCAGCGGTGGCGCCGCGACCAGTTGCCGACGCGGGGCCCCGGCGCTGGGCGCGGTAAAGAGTTCGATGCTCGAACCGTCCCAGGGCTGCACGCCGCGCGATGGCGCGGCATCATTCGTGTCAATCCGCATCAGCAGGTGCCCTTGCGCGACGGCCAACCGCACCGTCGCCGTCACCGCACTGCCATTGCCTTCCAGCGCCTGCGCCGGCACTGCCTCGAGCACATCGCCCATCGTCGCGCTGTCCGGCAGCGCCGCCAGTCGGGGGATTTCCAGGGCCGGGGCGGCGCGCCCCACCGCGAAATACAGGCTGCTGCTGATCAGGTCCTTCCCGGCGGCAATCGCCTCAACGCGGAAGTGTTTGACCTTTCCGGTAGCCACGATCGCGGTCTCCAGCGCGGTCCGCTCGCCAGGCTCCAGGGCCACCGTGATCGCCTTGGGACCGATGATACGCGCCGCGCCGGCAGGAGTGACTTTCAGACGGTACCGGCCGACGGCGCGGGCATCGCCGCGGTTCTCCAAGGTCAGGGAGATTGGTTGCATGCCACCGCGTGTGGCGATCGCGCAAGGCGGCAACGACCCCCACGGGTGCTCGCCAGGCCATTCGACCGGCCACGGCCAGAAGCACGATTCCACGAGTGCCCGGCGCGTCTCTGGTTCGGGGCGCACGGCATCAATCGTGGGCGGCAGCGTGGCGCGGAAGCGGATGCCGGCGTTCGCGATCACTCGCGCGACCCGTCGGGGATCAATGCCGGCGGCGGTGAGCGCGGCCGGATGGGCCGCCACCGGAGCGCCTCCGCCCGCGTCCAGCAGCAGTGCCTCGATCAGGCGCCCATGTGTATCGTCCCCCGCCGCGCGCCACTGCTCCCAGGTCTGTTCCGCGAACAGCGCCGGGCGGCCAAGGTCGCCGGCATAGACATTGCCGTAGCTGCGGGCCGAAACCCAGCCGGCGCCCGCCAGCAGTTTCCCGTTGCCGGCCCCCTGCACCAGGTTGCCCTGAAAGGTAAGCGATCCCATCATCTCCTGGCGCGACAGCTGCACCTGGCCATCGATGGCATCCACGAAGACGTTATGGCGCACCAGGTTGTCTCGCCCGTAATGCTGGTGGAATCCCCCGCTTTTCGTGCCGCAGACCACATTCTCTTCGATGCGGATCCAACTGCTGCCCTCATCGGTATAAATGCCCCAGCCGCCGTAGCCGTAACTGTGCACGCCATGAATATAGTTGCGTCTGATGGTGGTGCCCGCCTGGCGTCCGAGAATATAGATGGCGCCCATATCGCTGAGCATACCGTGCCCGATGCCGTGGATGTGGTTACCCTCGATGCGGTTATCGCAGGTGAATGCCGGCGCGTATCCCCAGGTCCAGCCGCAAGAGATACCGCTGTAATTGAAATTCCAGATGTGATTGTGAACCACGCGGTTGCGGCTGGCATCGCCGATCCACACCCCGACGGCGCTATGGAAGATCAGTCCTCCGTCATGAATGGAGCAATCGCTGACGGTGGTGGCGGATGGCTCGGCGTGGTCGCGACCGGGCAGCAAACCGCCGGCCTCCTCGCGATTCGGTCCCCATCCCAACGCCGCGGCGTTCATGTCGCGAAACGCGCTATGGGGTCCAGCAGCCCATCCCGTTGGCAGGCCGCCTTCGTGTCCGATTTTGACGCCGCCACCGCCCAAGTCGTGCAGCGCGCAGGCGACGACGCGGTTGCAATGGCATCCGCGCAGCACCTCGACCGCCCAGCCGGCCACCTGGCTCACTCGACATCCATAGAGCGCACAGTCCTCGGCGCCGACCAGGCGGACTGCCGCCGGGACGTTCATCGCGGACTGCAAGGCGCCGGGATTGGTGCGCGGCAGTTCCCAGTCGGCGTGCCGCAGATCGAAGAATTCTATACGAAGATGGCGTACGCGTTGGGCGGCATTCAGCGCGTCGCCCTGGATCGACAGCAGCAGATCCAACGACGGCGCCTCGATGAGGGTGGTCGCGATCTCCTCTCCCGGCACAGGAATATACGACAGCGTTCCCGTCGAGCGATCAAGGTACCATTCTCCGGGCTCGGTGCAGCCTTCCATGACGTGATCGAGCCGGTAGCGCGTGTGGCGTCTGGTTTCATCGCGCGAGAAGCGACTCCAGCCCTTCGTGCTGAACCGGAGGATGTGCGAGGCCTCGTTCACTGCGGCCAGACGGAGGTGATTCTCATACCAGTGGTCCGGCACGACCACGTCGATCTCCCCCAGGTGCTGGAAATCGCGCACCTCGCCGGGGGCGAAGCAGGCGCGCATCGCACCGTGGAAGGAACTGCCGGGATCGCTGGCGGCTTCGTCATCGGGCACGCCGGTAAAGCGGTAGAAGCCCTGCTTGGGCAGGCGGGCGCGCCACTGGCGCCGACCATTGACGAACAGCTGGGTAAACCACCACTTTCCCGCCGCGACCTCCGGCAAATGCGTCTGCCAGCACGGCCGGTCGTTGATCGAACCCTCCTGCCAGCCGCTGATGACCCGCGCGCCGCTCACCAGCGGGCGACCGCCTTGGCCGGACCAGGTGACCGGGCACTCGGCGGTGCCGCCATCCTCCGGGGTCAAAACCAATGGCCGATCAAGGCGATACACACCCGGAGCGACCAGCACCCGCACCGGCGCCACCAGGCCGTCCTGTCGGCGACGCGCCCGCACGGCATCGCGCGCAGCCGCAAGCGTGGGATAGGGATGCGAGACGCTCCCGTCAGCTTCGCCGGTTGCCGAAGCGCAGACATGCAGGACAATTTCACGGCTCATTCGCTGTTGTTTCATCTCGATTACTCCCATCATTCCGCAAACAATATGATCGCATCATCGGTGACATGCCGGGCAGAGTCGGCATCTGCCCACAAGCCGGGCCGCGCGAAACCGGTCAAGGTCGACCACGGCGGTTCCCAATTTAAAATCCAGGTCGTAGGATCGAATCAGCATCGTTCCCTCTCGTTGAGTCCCATCGCTTGCATGAGCTCCTCGCGGCCTTTTTCATAGTCGGGGCACGGCGCTGGATTTGCGCCGCAACTGTCGCGCCAGCAGGAGAGTTCTAGCAGCTCACGGGTGAGCGCGCAGATGCCCGCCGTGTGCGGAATGCGGGCAAAGATCAACCCGAACAGCTCCCGCGCGGGCATGGTGGCGCCGAATGTCAATCCCGTCGCCTGCAGCACGTTCAGGTCCTTCATCTCGTTGTAGAGACCTCCCGACTTGACACACCCGATCGCGCAGGCGTTCCGCCCGGCGCAGCGATACGGGCACGGAGCGCACATCATCCAGTCTGCGGCCGGCACCAGGGTGATCGGTGTCTCCGGATGCTGCAGGAGGTGCTGCAACAACTCGGGCAGGTTATCTTCCGCAAACGGCGGACGGATGCCGGCGCCGTATTGCGCGACGGCACAGACCAGGATGTGTGGGCGAATTCGGATGGCTTCCGCCGTCAGCATCGCGGTCATGGATGCGGCTTTCTCCTGCTGCATCTCTTCCCCGGTTCTCTCCGGGAGGAGTGCCGACAGCCCGCGCGCATGGCCGCGTTCGTAGCGGCCTGTCCCGGCGAACCGGCACCCCTGCCACGCCGGCGAGGTGGCGGCGCCGAAGCCGCAGATGCCGTCCACGGAGGTGATTGTCTGGTGCAGGCGCGCCAGGGCGATATTCGCCGGCAGCACCGTGCCTGGCGTCAAGTCCAGGCGGAGCAGGAGTTCCATGTCGCGCTTCTGATTGAACTCCGCGCCTTCCGGCGTATCACCGTCTCGTCCGGGTGATTGATATGCGAACTGATCATCAGAATGGCAGCACAGCGCAATGGGCACCCCGGGATCGTGGCGAATCGCCTCGCGGATGCGCGCCAGCGCCGGCTCGCTCGGTACGTCCTCGTCATCGCCAAGGACGCAGATCAGGCACAGCAGTTGATACGGTCTGACGATCAGTACCGCGTCACTATAAATGGAAGTCATCGGTGGCTCCTTGTACGTGTTACGTGCTCAACAGGTAGCGCTGCCGGTCCATCCGGAACCGCAGGGGTTCTCCCCGCTGGAAGCGGCGCAGGTTGTCGAGGCAGATCTGATGGATTTTGCCCAGTTGGACCGTGTCGCCTGGCCACGACCCGGCGATGCAATGCGGGGTAAAGAGGCATCCTGGGTGCTGGGCCAGCGGATGATCGGTGGGCAGAGGTTCCGGGTCGCTGACATCCAGGCCTGCCCGCAGTCGGCCCGAACACACCTCGTTCGCGAGGGCATCATGATCTACGATCGCCCCGCGGGCGGTGTTGATCAGGATGCCGTGATCGGGCATTCGGGCCAGCATCCCGGCGTTCACCGATTTGTATGTCGTCGCGGTCAGCCCCGCGTGGATGACCATAATACGGCTCTGGCTGAACAGCTCCTCCAGAGTCGCCACGCGCAGGCATCCCGGCGGCATCTCCGTGACATACGGATCGTAGACCCGGATGACGGGCCGGAAGGGACGCAGCATCTCCACAAACGCCCGCCCCACTACGCCCAGGCCGTAGATGCCCACGGGCGCCTCCTCCAGACTGCCCATCACCACCTCGGAGCCGGCCAACTCGCCCATCCCCCGCTGCCGCAGCATGAAACGGTGCAGATCTTTCATGACGGCAAACAACAAGGCCATCGCGCCTTCAGCCAGGCCATGGGCCGGCGCATCGCCCCAGTTGCTGACGAGCATCCCAGCCTCGATCACTGACAGCGGGATGCAATCGCGCAGCGTACCTGTGATGTGACAGGCATACTTCAGGTTTCCCGGATCGGCGGCCATCTCCTCGGGCATGGGTACCGTGACCCAGCAGGACAGGGCGATATCAGAGGCTCGTAGCAAACGAATTATTTCTGCAGCCGGCAGTTTCCCGGCATCGGGCACAATCGTGAGCTCGCCCAGCGCGCGAAGCGCCTGGATAAAGGATTCCGTCCATATCCACTCGTGTGGTTGCTCGGCCGCCAGATGTATCATCTTCATGCGTCCAGTTCCTTTCTGATCAGTTCCAGATCACGCAACACCCATGCCCCGCGACAGACCTACCCGTCGATGATACTGAGTCGACCCGACAGGACATTGCTTTAGAAGGCCTGGTAGGCAACGGAGAAAGGGGCATCGCTCCGATAATTAACACACTTTCACAATGCGTTCGATCGCCGCTTCAGCCTCATCGACGGACGCGAACTGGGGCAACACAATTAGCAGGCCATCCGGGCCGATCTCCCTGGTGATCGTCACTGCCTCCTCTACGCTTTCTGTCCAGACGAACAGGTTGAAATTTCGCCGACGGATTTCGCGGAAGGCATCGATCCACCGTGTCGGCGGATTCATCGGTGGCTCGGGATTCCACTGGATGCCGTTTAGGTGCGGCAAGGTCCGCAGCAGATCAAGAAACCGCATCTGCGCTACGCCATCAAGGTGATACAGGCTGAAGTCCAAATACTCAGTCAGCCTGGCCAGGTCCGGCAGCGCGAACCGCTCGAACATGGCCGGGGAGAGCGTCATGCCGAAATCGCACTGCACCGCTTCAACGCGGCCCGGCGCCGGCGCCTGCAGCCACGAGGCCGTCTCGCCGTACCCCAGGCTTGCGACCAGGCGATAGAACTGTTCGAACGACTCGATGTAAATGCTGGTCAACGCATCCGACCACGCCCGTACGTCCTCCGGCCGTTCGATGAGATCGAGGCACAGTTGCTCCGTCCCGCGGAATTTCGAGAGCGTCGTCAGCCCATCGAGATACGACGGCGGCGCGACAAATCCGCGCGTCTCGATCACCCTGGCCATGGCCCGGATGCATTCTTCCAGAAACCGCTGCGTCGGATGCTGTGGATCGAATCGCGGCAGAGGACGATCATAGATGTCCTCGATCGTCCGAATCCACGCCGAGTCGCTCGTCAGCTCGTATTGGCCGCCCGCCAGTTCCGCGACCAGCGTCAGTCCCGCCCCGCGGAATGGAAAGAAGCCCGGCATGGCCTCCGCCAGGTAGAGGGTCTGCGCTAGTTCCGCTTCGGCCTGGAAGCACGCCCACTCGACGCTTTGTTCGCGTTCCACGGGATCGAGTTCCGGTCCCGGCCACTCCAGCGGCGCCACGTCCTGCCGCCGCACCGTCACCGCCAGTGCCGGTCTCCCCAGGCTACTGCCCGCCCAGAATGCCGCCAGACGCTGGCGCGCCTCCGCCTCGTTTGTCTTCGCCCACAGTCGTGTCGAGCGTGTCGCTGAGATCTTGTTCATGCGCGTAAATCTCTCCAGGTTGTTGATATAGATCGGCTGGCCGAACGTGGCTGCGTTAACGTTAGAAGAACTCCGGATATCGCTCACGAATGAAATCGCGGTCATCGGCAGAGAGCCTGTCGAGCGTGACCTGCCTATCCTGTGGACGCAGGCCTTTCTGGTTGAGGCGATTCATGAGGCTCCAATTGCGATGGTGCGCCTCCGGTTGCGGATCGCCTGGCTCTCGTACCTTGAGATCGTACCGGGTCAAATCAATGAGCCTGGCGGGCTCATTCGTCGTCCAGTCGCGTAGGAGCGCAAGGCGGAAATCCTTGTTCATGAACCATTGAAGCTCCAACTCCGGCTCTGATCCGGGAAACCCCGTGCCTCGCTGAACAAACCGGTAATCCAGAGAGGCATTATCGACAAACTGTTCACGCCAAATCAACCCAAATTCACCATGGGTAATAAATTTCGTATCCGGCCAACGATACCGGATTTTGGTCAACCATGCTTCCAACCCCTGGAGCACAGAGCCGCCCTGGTAGCCATATATCTTATGACCTTCGACCAGCACCAGCTCGACAATATTTGTCACCCAGGCAAACTGATTTAAGCGGAATCCCTCGTCAAAATGAGCCGCCGTGGTGGCCAGCATCTCCTGGACACCCTTCTCATTACCATAGCTTAAAATCGTTTCGATTGGTCCTACACCCGACCGGCTGTTGGCTCCTTCTGCAAAACCGGCCCGGCGCGCAGTAAGGAAATCGCATGTCCATCCATCAAGGTTCACGCAGTCTATAAAATCAGACGGTCCTTGGGCAGGTTTCAGAAAATGTTCTGTCGATGGATAATAGGGATAACACAGCGAACCGTCGCCGTCACCGTTATCAATCGCATACTGGCTCCAGATGTTCCCCTGGCACACATGGATACCTTCATGTTCAGCGAGATACCGCTGGTTGTCAGCCGCGAGAAACCCCGCGATGACGCTCCGAGGACGGTAGCCGGTGCCGACCATCTCGGACACCATGTGCAGTCCGTCGTGCAAGTCTCGGTTCACCTGATCTCGGGCATTATACATATTCGCGAAGAAGCCACTCGGGATGAATGTGATTTCATCTCCATATTTCGTCTGAAATGAACGCACAAGTTCCCGTATCGCCCTGTAGTTGGGCGACTGATCCTGCAGCGCGAGCCAACTGAATGCCCAGGTTATCCGCGCGCCAGGCCAGCTCGTCGCTATCGTGTCACGGAATGCGTTTGCTGCATCGGGGGTATGCACGCCGGATTCATCAGGACCGTCATGCTCGGTTCTGGTCATTTCTATCTGCCGGACACGCACCACAGTGCTCAATGTCAGAAACCGATTCCCCATCAACCGAATCGAATCATGATCTGTCTGCCGATTCATTCGTCTTACCTCATATTTGTGTTCGCGAGCCTTACGGTATAACGCCATTGAGGTTAAGCGGTTATCGGGTTTACTGCCCATAGCCGCGTCACCGGTCCAATGTCTTGCGCAGTAATTCCAAGTCGCGCAGCGCGCGGCTATACATCGTCTCCATGACTTCATGGGGTTTGCCCGTCCCCTCGGTGAATTCCAGCGTGAACGATCCCGTAAAACCCATGTCCCGCAGGATATCGATCCGCCGATGCACCAGTTCCATCGTCTCGGTGGTGTGCGCCTCCAGTGCCGCATGCACGTGCGTTACAATGCGCGGGCCCAACCGGCGCAGCTTCTCGATCAGCATTTCTTCCGGTTCGCTGAAGGCGTGCACGATGGCCTGGAAGCGGTCGTCGTACCAGGAGGCATAGGTTGCCCGGGCAACAGTCAGTTCTTCCATGAGTGTGCCGGAGTGACATTCGCACAACATGCGCGCGACCCCTGGCATGGTGTCGGCCCAGGTCAGAGCGTTGCGGGCGTATTCGGCGCCGTCTTCGGGCACGTTCCCGACATTGAACTTGATGGCGCGTGCACCGAGGCGGTTAGCCAGTTGTGCGACTTGCTCGCGCTCCGGCAGCCTTTCGTCCCCCATCCCCGCATACGAGTTGAAGACAATTATCGGTAATGGGGCGTGTTCCAAACGCACGAATTCGTTGTCAGAACACAATGCAGCATGGTTTTCCCAGAGTTCCACGCCATTGAAGCCGTCGCGCGCAAACCGGTCCAGCCACTCGCTGACCTGATAGGTCGGCACCTTGCCCGGACTCCAGCGGTTGCGCTCGAGCAGAATGGTGCCAATATAAATCTCGTCCTTCATATGCACCTCAACGTGACTGGCGCACACCCGCGTGGAGCGCCGACGTGATGACCAATGACGATATTGCTTACGCAGCCGCCTTTCTGCGGTCCGATCCGATCGCCCGACTATGGCACCACTACCAGCGGATGCTTCAACTCGGCGAGCCGCTGCACGATAGGCAGAAACTGCTTGTCGTTTTCCGCCTCGAAGGTGAAGGGCAGAAAAGCCACGTCCTCATACATGATGGTGCCGGCAGATAACGGCGTGGCGTATGTGTGCACATTGGCGCAATAGGTCTGGGTGGCTGATCGGATACAGTAGAGCGAAACATTGCGATAGTTCGAAACATACCCGGTCGCGCGCGACTGATTGGGGTGCTCTGCGCTCTCGGAGAAATAGACGTAATCCACCGTCATCAACGCGAAGCCGATCTTCTTCTTCAGATTATAGAAGGCCACCCAGGGTGTATTCACGGGGAAGCGCGAGATGGGCGGTGCCCCCATGTCGTTGCCCAGCACGTCCGGCACGGCCACGCGTACGATCGTGCCGTCCTGCCGCGGCCAGGCGGCATGGGTGAACAAGCTGGGGGTGAAGATCAGGTTGCCCATGCGCAGGCCCATCACCATCAGGTCTACCTTCACCCGCATGGACGATGCTACGCGCACCTCTGGCCGACCGGCGACGAAGCGGTAGGAGACGCGGGCAAAGACTTGCGGCACGCCGGGCATGTCGCCCCAGCGCAGCGTCTCGCAGAACACCGGCCCGGCGATCGTCCGGTTGACCGGATTGCGCCAGTCGAAGGCATGGCTCCAGGGATCATACGGGTAGACATCCGGCGTGCGATGCATCACCTGCGCGTTCTCGTTCTTCTCCAGGCGCGGGTCCACATATTCGAAGCGCATGTCCAGCCGCTTGTCATACCAGGTGAACAGCTGGCCGGACTGGGTGTCCAGCTTAATGGTGTAATCGGTATTCTCTACCGTGCCGCCCAGCGCGTTGCCGTTCAGACGGACGGCGCCGGGCGCGGGCTCGCGCGGTGGGCAGGACCACAGGTGCACCAGTGCCTGCCCTTTGGGCGGCAGCGAGAGCTGCACGGCAACGCGGAAGCGGATGATGTTCGCCCACGCATATCGCCCGTCTTTATGGGTAAACGGCTCGGCGTCATACACCTGGCACGGAATTTCTTCGAACACGCCGGGTGCGCGCATGAGGGTGGCGCGGATGCCGTGCTCGGGGTCCGGAAAGGTCGCCCGCGGCACGGTGATATCGACTTCCACCAGTTCCTTCTCGCGTGCCAGACCGGCTTCCTCACGCACCATGAACGCGTAATCGCCGCCTATGGCCTCCGCCCAGGCGCCGCCGTTCGGTGTGGGGAAGGTAACCTGCTGTGTGCCGTCCTTGCCGCCGTAAGCATAGCGCAGTGCGACCGTGTGCCGTTCGCCGGCATGCCAGACGACGGGGATAAATACTTCGATTTTTAGTTCGCTGGCATGCATGACCGGCATGTGGTACTCCAGCGTGGTGCCGCCTGCATACCAGTAGGCGTATTCCACCGGCTTGCCGTCCACCGTCACCCCGAGGGGGATAAACTGCTCGTCGCCGCCGATGGGTTCCACTTTCAGTGGCACCCGCACATACAGCTCGTGAATCTGCGGCGCCCAATAGCCGTATTCCGCAGCATCCTCCAGTAGACGCACCCGCGGGTCCAGCTCCTGCGCCCGGACACTCGCCATCGCCAGCATAGACACCAGCACCCAGACTAGGCCCATCCATCGCCTGCGCAACACAGTATGCGTTGTCATACAGACCCTTTCGTTTCGGGAGTCGTGATCTCACTCAGACCCGCGCAGGAGCGGATCGTTGCGTGTACCAGACTCGTCCTTCATTTGCATTTCAACATGACGATCAGTGCAGTTCGCGTCATGCGGTCGGCTTGGCTTGCGTTCCGAACGCGAAATCAACAACAGGAAGAGCGTCCAGGGACATCCCTTCGGGCAGAAGCAGGTAGCGTTGCGGCGTCTGCAGTTCAGCATCGATGACGCCGTCCGCGCCGGGACGGGCGATCAGCTCACCCGTCGCTGTGTCAAACAGCGCGCCCTGGCTGTGCCATGGATCGGCGATGCGGATTGGCCCGCTGACCGTAGGTTCGACGAGCACGTAGTCGACCGACTCCCCGCGTTTTTCCGCGGTGAACAGGAAGCCGCCAACCGTGCGCAGCGACAGGAACCGCGCAGGCATCGCCGCCGGGATCCCCGGGAAGACATATACCACGCCTCCCAGGGTGAGCAGCATCATGTCCGCCAGCACGCGATTCATGCCCGGCGTGTGATCCACCTGAATAGCGCCGCCGTCCCGCAGAATGCTGAAGCCGTTTTCCGTGGCCTGTTCGGGCAGGCGCGCGCGTCGGAACGCCTCCTCGACTTCACCAATGCGGATGAGTTCACACACGCCTTGACCGCCGCACCAGGAACTCCCGGAAACCCCTGTGATGTCGCCAGACTTGACGCGCTGCCACGTGCGTCGGGCGGCTTCCAGCCATTCCCGCGGACCGTGATGCAGGCTCACCAGTTCCCCGGGAAAGGCAAGACAGAGATAGTAGGCATGGCCGCCGCGATTGCACAGGTCGTGGTTCTCCCATTCCTTGAACAGGCCGTCCGGCGTCATCGGGGGTGGCGGCAGCTTGGCCAGGCAGGCGCGCCATTCGTCGCGTTCGACCGGGTCAATCTCCAGGCGTTCGGCGGCCGCAATGGCCTGCCGGAAGCCGTTGCGGAACATCGTCGCCGCGTAGAGCGAATTCGTCCCCCAGAAGGTGAAGCTCGGATTGGTGGTCTCGAAATGCACTGATGGGGCAATCAGGGTGCGACCGGTCGCCGGGTCGTCGATGCAATAATCTGCCAGCAGGCGGGCGATGTCGCGCAGGATCGGATAGGCGATGTCGCGCAGATAGATGGCATCTTGCGTGTATTCGTAGTATTGCCAGAGCAACTGCCCGATCCATGCGCTTGAGCACACGTCGCACCCCAGCATATAGAACGACGCCGGCGGGAGTTCCGCGCCATCAATGGTGCCCGCGAGCGGGAAGCGCAACCCGCGCATGCCAAAGTATTCGCGCGCCCGCCTACGCGCCCGGTCGGCGAACCCGTGATACAGGCGCAGGAACGGCTCCACCAGGTCGAGCCGGTTATTCGTAAACATCCCCCAATAGATGCACTGGATGTTGACGTCGGCGTGATAATCGCTGCCCCAGGCGGTCATCAGTTCCGCCGTCCATGCGGCCTGCAGCCCGGGGGATTGTTTGCCCGGCTCGAACATGGAACCGCACAGGTAAAGGGAGCGATAGTAGAGCTTCTCGACGGCGTCGTCGCCGACGGCGCACAGGCCGCGCCGCCAGTAGTCCATCCACCATTGCTGATGGGAGGCGATCACCTCGTCGGGATCCGCCGCACACAGCCGCACCAGCCGCTCCCGGCAGAGAGCGACGGGATCGCCGGTTTCGCGCGAACTGGCAACCGTGACATAGCAATACACCTTACGGTTTGTCACACCATCGAGGACGCCATTCACCTGCCCGGGCAACGAGCTGGTCAGGCTCGCGCCGTCGCAGGCCCAGGTTATGCCCACGGCAAACGATGCCCCTTCGCCCAGCGGCTGGGTGATGATACAGGTGCCCTCGCAAACCAGCGCGGCGCATGATTCGCCCGTCGCCTCATTCGGGGGGCGGAAGTATTCCCAGGCTATCCGTTCGGCGGGCACGCAATCGGAAAAAGCGTTATGCTCGTGCAGGGCCTCTCCCCGGTCAAATTCAATCACCAGCGCGTCATATTCCCGGGAGACGAAGGCGCGGATACGCCGGTTGGTATAGGTGATCTGCGCGATCCCCTCCGTTAGCTCTACGCGCATCGCGCACGCGCGGGGTGAGTTGCCGGCGTCGAGCCGCAATCGGAAGGTGCCGCAGGTGGTCAGATGCGACTGCTTGTGCACGTCCTTCTGCTGTTTGGCCATGTCCGCGATGAGGGCGCTATAGGTATCCGGATCGTTGTCCAGATAGGTTTGCCGCATCTCGGCGAAGGAGTGGTCCGGGTACAGGTCCTCTCGATCCCAGGGCATCTGCTCCCATACGTCCGTCTTGCCGAGGGCGAAAGACAGACTGTCGGGATGCCCATACACCACCGCGCCGATGTCTCCGTTGCCGATCGGCGCGCCTAGCGTCCAATGTGCCGGCGGACCCCCAGGCCACACCATGTCATGCCGCTTCAGTAGGGAGGCGACATCCAACTTGAAACGGGTGTGCTCGGAAGACATGGCTTGCCGTGGAAGCTGACTTAGGATGCTCCTGCTCATCGATTTACCCCCAGGTTTCTCATCAATCATGGTCTCATCTCACCTCCAGCGGGTACCCGCCCAGGGTCCAGCGATCTAACACCGTCCCTGCTCGGTCCCGGCGAATCACGGCGATCTCGGCATAACCGGTCACATCCGGGAACGTAATAAGGCTATGGTCCAGTGCTGCGATCACGGTGTCCGTATAGTTCCCGTGCTCGATTTCCGCCCGGAAGACCCGGCGCCCTGAGGCGTTCCGCACGACCAGCGGCGGGTCTCCGGCCCGCCGCGGAGCGATCACTGTCATCAGGATGCAACTCGGCCCCTGCTGTTCCGCCACTAACCGTGGCCAGTACCAGGCGGAAAAGGCCAGGTCCGCTTTCATGTGCCGCGCCTGTTCCCGGCTGTAGGGAAGCCCCGCGTTCCAGGTAATCCACGGGGAGCCTTCCGGCGCCCGCGGCGTTTCCGGTGGCGGCACGCCCTCGGGCAGCACGTTGCCGCCGTAGCGGAAGTCGGTGCGCAGCGCCAGCGCATGCGGGCACGTCGGGAAATCCGAGGCCAACGGTGAAAGGAAGGTCACCTCCAGCCGGGCGCGGGGCTTCTCAATCACCGCCGTCGTCTCGCCGGTGATGCGGATGGTGCTGTCGGGGTGCGCCTGGAGCTGCCACTGGAAGGTGTGCGTCTGGTGGTCGGGGTTGACATTGTCGATGAGCACGACGTAGGCGTCATCACCGCCGGTCCGTACGAAGAGCACGTGCCGCTCTGCCGCGACACAGTTGCGCGGGGCCGCTTGATCCGCCATCACGTAGTCCAGCAGGTTATGGCGCTGGACACCGGTCAGCCGCCCGGCGTAGTGCTGGGCGGTGGCCGCTCGCGCATCCCGGCTGAACTGCCCCTGGTTCTCAACAAGGATTACGTTATGGTGTTCTTCCAGATTGTTCCAATACCCGGTGTCAATCGCCAGGTATTCGCCATGGGCGAAGAGGGTGAAGTGCCCGCCATCGGCGTGCAGGTGATCATAGCAGGTGTGTCCCCGTCCTTGCCCTGATACATTCAGAAACACGGCATCTCGGCACCAACTGGTGCGGAAGAAGGCGAGTTCGGCACCCGGGCTGTAGAAGGCCAGGGGTTGCGTTGACTGCGCTACTGGCGTGCGCGGCGCGTCGGCATCCCACCAGAGGAAGGGGTAGAGATCGTGCCCCCATCCATCGGCGCGCACGGGACCGGTCGGGCCGACCTTCGGCCAGTTGAGGGTCGGATTGTTGTTCGGCACAGGATCGGCATCGCGCTCCGGGCCGCGGTATTCATACCAGAGTCCGAGATCCTCGGGACAGTGGTAGTGCTTTGCGGTCAGCAGGAGAAACGCGTAGGACTTCGGATTCTGGATGCCGCCGTCCACCCACGGCGCCAGGCCGATGCGGTCCGGGAACAAGAGGTTACGGATGGCATTCGGATAGGCTGCCAACTCCGGAATGGTTTGGAACAGGTTCTCACGCCCGTTTTGATAGAGGAGTTGCGCGAAGAGGTAAATGACATCCATGCCGGGATAGGCATACATCGTCCCCTCGTAGCCGAATCCCTGACGGTCGAGCCCGTGCCGGCAGCCGACCACGCACACGTCGATCGCGCGCTGCACCAGATCCTCCCAATCGGCCCGTCCGGCCTCCTCCCCCCAGGTCAGCGCACAGATGCCCGCGCAGACCAGCTCGGTGGTGGGCTTGTTGTGTCCGGCCAGGAAGCGATAGGGCGCGTCCCAGCCGGTGTGCGTCGCTTCCAGAAACTTGTCATGCACCAGCCGTTTCAGCGTAGCGAGCCGGCCTTTGTCCAGCCCGTCGCGGCAGAGGTCCGCAGCTAGGCAGACGTGCGACTCGGACCAGTACGGATGCGTTTCGAGAAGTCGATGTACGGGATGCTCCCTGAAGTACCACTCCAGTTTGTCGATCTGGCGGCCGACGTAGTCCAACGCGTCCCGACCGCCAGTCAGGTGGTAGTCCAAGGCCGCCTCGCGCACCAGCCAGGTGAACTGACTGCCCGCGCAACTCCCGATGTCGAGGATGCGGCCCGTTTCCGCTTCCCAGGCAGCGACCTCGCGCCAGCGCCGGGCCATGCGCTCCCAATAGGGACGGTAGGACGGGTGGACCGTTCTCCGACGAAACTCGTCTATCGATACCCCGGCCAGCAGGCCGCGGGATGAGTTGGTCATGTTCCTCTCTCCGTATTCAAGAGCCAACCGCAATGCGATAGCGGTACACGCCGGTTAGCCAGAAGTCCTCCGGATCTATCGCCAGGAGCGACATGTACAACTGGATCTGCCCGCTGTTCTCGCGGTCCTCGACCACGATGAAGTTCGATAGCTGCAGGTCTTCGCGTTCTCCCGGCTGGCGATCGTCGATAACCGTCACGCTGTCGCGCTCAACGGCGAGACGATCCTCGTCGATCCGCGCGATCTGCAGGGGGTGGCGCGGCTCGTTGCCGTCGGTCGGACCGGGGACGATGTTGGCGAACCAGTACAGCCGCCCGTCGTGCGATGATCGCAGGAAACGGTGAATGCTCGACGGCGAGTAAAAGGACGTTCCGTCGTCGTAGCGCAGTTCCTGAATAGGCCCCAGCGTGGCGTCCCCGTCAGTCGAAACCGCGAACCACTTGCGCCCCGGCATCGTGGCGGCAATGTATTGGTTGCTGCCGCGGCAGACCACCAGGATGCGGCCGTCCCGCAGTACCGCGACATCGGGCTCGAGCAGTCCCCGCGAGGACCACTCCGGCGGGATCTGCACCCGGTTGGAGGCCAGCCACCGCCCGCTTGTATTGTCACGACGGAAGAGTACCATGCCCGCCTGGCCAGGCACAGTTCCCGACTGTTCGCAGGTCACGGGGAAGTACACCGTGCCGTCCGGCGCGAAGGCGGGGGAGTTGCCCAGATAAGCCTGGTTGGCGTTGAGAAAGGCGGGATCAAACGGCGCGGCGGGATTAAAATCGGCGCCGTCCTCGTAGCGAAGCAGTTGAGGCGGCCCGTTCTCCTCACATACAAAGACGTGGTCCACCAGGGGGTGCCGGTGGGTCTCCCAGTTATAGGTATACGCCTTGTTTCCCGGCCACTGCCGGCGCATAACAAATCGATAGGCGCGGCCGCTGCCCGGGTCGAAATGCGGACTACTGGGGTAATCGACCACACCGCCATCCGGGGTCTCGCGCACGACGTCCGGTATGAGTTCCGGCGCCGACCAGGTCAGGCCGTTGTCCACGGACACTCTACGAGTCCAGTCGTAGTAGGCGTCGGACGTGCCGCTGATACGGCCGATTCCCTCCAGGGTCAGGCCGCGGGCTTCAGCATACGCGACGTTCAGCCACTGCGCTTTGCCCGGCCCCGGTGCGGGCAGAACGGGTTCGCGACTGGTCAGGATGTGCGGGCGATTATTTGACATCGTAGTTCTCCCTTCTTCTGGTCACCTTCGTTGTTGCGCGTCCTTGAAACTGATGCTTTGGGCGGTTGTCGTTCAGCGAGCCAAGCCGGGTAGCGGTATGGCCTTAAGCCTTTCTCGACCAAAATAACTGGCCGCGCGACGACTTTGTTATCGGCCATCAATTCCCATTTCCCGCATCAGCTCCGCTCGGCCCTTCTCATACCCGCCGCAGGGACAAGGGTCCCACCAGACTGAGATTTCCGGCACCGACCGCTCCAGCGCGCAACTGTTCACGGTAGTCGGCATCCGGGTGAAAATACGGGCAAAGAGCTCCCGCGCCGGGACCACGTCACCGAATGTCAGCCCCAGGATTTGCAGCACGCGCAGGTCCTTGAGTTCGTTGAAGAGTCCGCCAGAATGCACGAAACCCGGCCCCATACAGGTGCCACGAGCGGTACAGCGGACGCCGCACGGCGCGCACATCATCGCGTCTGCTCCGCCAACCAGCTCGATGCGGGTGTCCGGATGGCGAATGACATGCTGCAGCAATTCAGGCAGGTTGTCGTCCTTGAACGGCGGTCGAACTCCGCGCCCGTATTGGGCGATTGCGCACAGGAGAATATGCGGACGCGTGCGAATCGCGCCGGCCGCCAGCATCGCCTCCAGCGATGACACCTTATCTCGTTCCATCTCCCCCGTCCCGCGGGGCGGAAACAACTGCTCCATGCCCGTCTCGCGGGCGTGTTCATAGATCCCTGTGCCGGCCAGTGGGCAGCCTTGCCAGGCCGGGGCGGTGGCGTCGCCATACCCGCAGATGCCGGACACCGAGGTCACGGCCTTGCGCGCGCGGGCGACGGCAATTTGCGCCGGCAGCACCGCCCCCGGCGCCAGGTCCATACGGAACAGGACTTCCATGTCCTGCTTCTGCACAAAGCAGGCATTCCGCGCGTCACCGGGCACCTCATCAGGCGACTGGAAGGCGAAGGAATCATCCGACTGGCAGCACAGGGCGAGCGGCATGCCGGGATCACGGCGGATCATCTCGGCGAGTTCGGCCATCGCGCCGGCATCCGGCACACCGGCCGGCTGTTCCAGCGCGCAGAAGAGACAGAGCAACTGGTGGGGGCGAACCGCGAGCGCCGTATTCTTCTCAACGGTGTTCATGGGTGTGCCCTCCTTCGGGGACTTCATTGATTTCGCAGCCTAACGCCTGCTCGCAGTATGCCTGATACACCCGATATAACTGCACCGCCCGCTCGCCACCCGGTTTCAGACGTGCGTCAGGGGCGCACAGCAGGCCGGGGTACTGGTAGGCGCAGATATATTCGAGGGTATGCAACTGCTCCATCTCCTTCCGCAACAATTCCAGAGGTTGGGGAACGAGCGGCGTCGGAATCCACTGTTCGGTGCCATCCGGGAGCCTTTCGGTGTAGCCCTCCCGGTGAATCCCCGGCTTGTCGGGATGTTCGAAGCCGAAGATCTCCAGGTCCAGCCAGTGGTGGCACCCCGCCGCGTCGCACCAGGCCTGCATGCGGGCAATAGCCTCTGGGGATTGCTGCTGGTACACCTGGAAACACGCGATGTCGCACTGCCGCAGCAGCTCCGGCCAGACATCCGCCGCGTCATCGACGTCGGCATCCGGTGCCACCATCAGCAGTGTATGCGGGGCCAGGGAGCGGATGATCTCTTGCAAACCCGTAAAGAAGGCCAGCACTTCGGCGCGGAACTCGTCGGTGGCATCCCAGTAGCGATGCTCGTGGGGACGTATCGGGCCGGCAAGTTCTTCCGAGACGTACCAGCCGTGCAGCGCATCGTGATGCCGGTACCGGTCCCACAACTCCCGCAGCACGTCTCGGTGCCAGGCCAGCGACCCCGCCGTGTAGTCGAAGTGCGCATACATGCCCACCCCGAGGAAGACGCGCATGCCTAGCCGGTCGGCCTCATCCAGGATGGCTTCCACCGGATCCGCGCACGGCAGTTCCACGCGCGCCGGCCACAGCCGCGATGGGTAGTAAGCCTTGCCGGCGTAGGTTTCGCGGTAGTTCTCCGCCGTCATCTGGTGATAATGGCGGCCATACCAGACCGGATTGCGCCAGGTCTCCTGGATGATGATCGTGTGCAGGCCGATCGCCTGCATGTCCCGCACCATGCCGCGCCAGTCAGCCTCCCCCCCCCCCCCCCCCCCCGCGCTCCAGTAGCGCGCTTCGTCTTCGCTCCAGTGGGTCAGTCCGACCCAGGCGCCGCCGAGGAGCCGCGTGCTCCGGCAGGGAGACAGGAGCACAGTGACGGTGCGCGAGACGATCGGCAGCGGTACTCCAGCGACCCGCACGGACAGGCTGAACGTATGGACACCCTGCCATCCCGCGGTGCTGATCCGGAGTTGGCGCCCGGTGATGTCACCTGCCGCCAGATCAATAGTTTCTTCCGCGCCCAGGGGGGCACCGTCGTGCAGTACCGTCACCGTCACGTCGCGTGCCGGCGCATCCTCCGCCGCAACGGTCCAGCGAATATCCAACTCGATCCCGTCTGTCACCGGGCCGGGCGGGGTGACGGTCAGGTAGGCTTGCACAGGGGAGAGCGTCATAAAATATTCCCTTCGATGATATCGTTACACAAAGCGAAATAACGCCGGTTCAGACAGTACGTCATTGGTATAGGGTGTGACATAGGTGCCGTCAAGGGCCGCGCCTTGCCGCAGCGAGCCATCCGGTGCGAAGCAGCGGTGCACCAGCGAGGCGTCGGTATTATACCCCGCCACCATGTCGCCCAGCATGAGACCCTGGCGATAATACCATTCCACCCGATCCATCGTCCCGTCGTCCCAGCGCAACACCAGCCGGCCGATGTTGTCCGCCGCCGTCGAACTGGCCTCTGCCGTGACGCGCGGGCTGTCCGTAACTTGGTAAGGAATGATAACGGTGACCAGCTCCGCCCAGTTGCCGCGCATTTTCGGCAGGGACAGGGTGAGTTGCGGCGCCGCGACGATGCCCGGTTGAAAGACGGGACCGTTCACCCAGCCACGGACGGGATCCTCCTGCCCCTCGCGCACGACCCACGCCATGCCGTCGGGCAGCAGGGGGAACAACATGAGGATGTTGGCATCCGGGTATGTCGAAGTCAACCGCCCGCTTTGTTGATCGATACACAGCCCGTGGCCGCCTTCGCTGAACTGCCAGTTCGCCTCCAGCGAGGGCGCCGCGTCATCAGGTTCCGGCTTGGTCTCCTTTTGACGGAACAGGCTGTCGATGACCACGATGGCGCGGCCCTGCACCCACAGTAGCGCGCGGTGATGGCTGGCCCAGAGGCCGCGACCGGCCGCACCCAGGTAGTGTGACTGCGGTGCGCCGGAAAAATAACCGCCGTCATAGTCCGAACTGACGAAGTCATAACCCTCACAATGACGGTACTGTGTTCGCGAGGGATTGGTCTGCGACTGATTCCATTCATTCAGGTTCAAGGTATTATGGGCGCGTGTCGACCTACTGTAAGCGCCGATGGGCTTGTTGGAATAGGTACCGGTTTCAGTCAGCCAACCCACTTCGCACAACAGGGTGCGTCGGTGCGCATGGACCTGCACCGTGTTGCGGCTATAATGCGCGTGACAGCCGCCCCACAGGCTGGCGTCGAAGGTGAGATAGGTGGCGTCCTCGCCCCAGCCGTCGCGCAGAAACGCCTGGCCGGCGTCGGGAAACCACTGGCTTACCGGTGGTAACGTCGCGGGCAGGCTATTGCGCTCGCGAAATGCCTGGCGCAATTCTGCCGCGTAGTTGCGGGTTCGTCCGACGCGAGTCCCATTTGAATCGTGCAGGCCATTCTCATCACCGTTTGGCCGGGTGGCGCCGAGGGCGTAATCCCAGGCGCGGGCCATCTTCTGGACGTCGAGGTGAATACCGAGCTCCGGCCACGCCAACTCGAGCTGCTGCCAGGCGTCCATCATCCACAGCGGCCAGGTATGATAGTGGGGATTGCGCTCGACGTGCGTGCCGTCCGGCAGGAACTGCCGGTGGAAGGCATCGTTCAGCGCCGCCACCCCCAGGGTGCACCAGCGCGCGGATTCCGGCAGGCACGCCAGGCGCAGGCCGTTGAGCAGCAGGCTGTCCGCCTCTGCCAGGCGCCAGTTCATGTTCTCGGTCGTGAGGTGGTCGTGCAAAAAGTCGAGCGCACGACGGCTAATGTCTATTATGCGGGTCACGAATGTCTCGTCGAATGCCGGACTGGCCAGAAAGTATGGCAGCGTACCCAGCCAACCGGGCACGGCGGTGTTCCCGACGGTGAACGAGATCGCCAGCGAGACCCATGCTTCGGACGTCGCCTCGATGTTCGCCAGTGCCGGTTCCAGCCACGTGCGCGCGGCGACGGCGTAGCACTCGTCACGTGTCGCGTGAAAGGCGGCGGCCAGGAAATCCACCGGACCGCGTGCGCACAGGGTATTGTCCGGCTCTCCGGTTTTTCGTCCCTCCAGTGCGGCATCGGCCCGTCGCCGGTTCGCCTCGCTCCATTCGGGTAGGCGGTCGCCCCAGATCGTGACCAGGCGCTGATGATCGGCCAGAAATTGTTCGCGATTGAAAGTCACTGTGGTCATGATCTCTGCTCCCCCGGCAAATTCGCTGTGCCGGCGTAAGCCTCTCGCACGGCCGTATAGGCGCGTTTCGTGCGCCGCCGGTAATCCACCAGGCCTTTCAGGTTCAGCTCGTTCCAGTAGCCGTTGACGATCTTCGACGGATCTCGATAATCCGTGAAACAGAAGGGGAAGGTGCCGGCGATTTGCGGGTAGTCCTGCGCCAACCGTAATATCTCCCGCAGCAAATCCGCGTGGTAATACTCGCTCCACAGCTCGCGGCTGGCTGAATAGTAGCCTGGAGTCGCATCGGCGCCGAACTCGGTGAGCAGCAGTGCAAGGTCTGGCTTTCCAGTCAGCACCTGATCGAGCATCGCGCGCATGGGGGTGAGATCGATGGGGCGTTTCCCTTCTGTCAGTTCACCCGCTCGCAGATCCGTGCCGTCCTGACGGATCTGATCGTACCATCCATAGTATGAGTTGATGCCCAGCACGTCGACGATGTCGGCGATAGGGCCGACGATGCCATAAAGCGCGGCATAGGAGAGGAGGCGCGTGGGGTCGGCTTCGCGGATGGTCGCCGCGAGTTGCCGGAAGAAGGGCTCCGCTTCCGGGTGAGCGGTGTTGCACTCGTTGCCGATGCTATACATCGCCACCGAGGGGTGGTGGCGCGCGACGGCGATCATCTCGCGCGCCGTCACCTGCGCCAGCGCCAGCCACGCGGGATCGGCGAAACGCGTGCCGGTCTCCTCGTCGCCGGGATGGTAGCAGTAGACCGGCGGCTCGATCCACACCAGCAGCCCCAGGCGGTCGCACGCGGCGTAAAAAGCCGGGTCCATCGGGTAGTGGCAGCGCACCGCGTTGATTCCCGCCGCTTTCATCAGCCGCAGGTCGGTCTCGATCTGGTCGGTGGTCATCACCAGGCCGGAGACAGGCGAATCGTAGACGTAGCACACGCCTTTCAACGGGTACGGTTGGCCGTTCAGGCATACCTGGCCGTCGCGCATGGTGAGGGCGCGGAAGCCGAAGGTGTATTCCCGGCGATCCAGCACCTCGCGGGCGTCATCGACCAGCTCCACCGCAACGGGTACCCGGTGCGGATGTTCCGGCGACCAGGATGGCGTCTCGAAGAAGGGCACGCGCACGGCCAGCACGCCGTCGTCTTCGATGCGGTCTTCCCAGGACATCTGCTCGCTATTGACGCGGACCAGCAGACTCGGACGTATATCGCGCACCCGGCCTCCCACCGCCAGCTCCCAGTGGTCCTCCCGAGCTATAGCCTCCAGCGTGACATCTTCCAGGGACGGCCCATCGATGATCTCCAAGCTGACCGCGCGGTGAATGCCGCCGTAGTTGAAATAGCCGAGCACGGGCGGCCATTTAATGGTGGTGGCGCGGTTATCCACCTGCACGGCCAGGTGGTTGATACCGGGTCGCAGCTTGCCGGTGACGTCGAGCACGAACTCGGTGAAACCGCCTTCATGGCTGCCGACATACTCGCCGTTGAGATAGACGCGCGCCAGGTAATTCACCGCGCCGAAGCGCAACTGCGCATGACAGCCTTCGGGTAGCTCGGCGACCGTGAATTCACGAGCGAACCAGCAGACGCCCTCGAAGATGTCGTAGCGTTCGCCGTAGTGCTGCCATACCCCCGGCACCGGCACCGGCTGCCAGTGCCGCCGGTTGGCCGTGGGCAGGTAAAAACCGCCATACACCGCGTGATACTTCGGGTCCAGGTCAGTGACGAAGTCCCAGGTGCCGTTCAGATCGATGACGGTGCGCATGTTGTCCTTTCCCTCTGCCAAAACTGCATTCCCGGGCAGCGCACAAACTGCCAGGGGATGCGTCCGAGCGGGTGTTCCGGCAATGCGTTGCCGATCAGCACCAGCGAGAGTAGGCGGAACCAGGTGGGAAACATCGCGCCGTGCCCCACCGCACCCCGCAGCTCAGGATGCCCGTATTCGAACGGCACATCGCGCATGAAGACGAAGCCCCCATCCGGCATCTGATTCGTCATCACCCACGCGGCGGCCTTCCGCAATACGGCCTGAATCTCGTGGCGGCGATATGTCGTCATCGGCATCATCCGGCACAGCGGGTCGATGGAGTCGATATCCTCGCAGGCGCTGGACATGAACGGCGTTGCCGCATTATGCACCCCCCACCCGAAGCTGCCGAGTGGGTTCTGTGTCGCCAGCACGGTGTCGATCGCGCGCTCCAGGTGGGGGATGGGGATCCCGTCGTAGAAAAACAGCAGCCACCAATGATACGCCGCCTGCACAGCGTGACTGCGCCCGATGGGATCGGTAACGTCGAGCTCCCCCCAGACGCCGGTCCCGGCATTGACGTGATGGGTCGACAGCCACCCCAGCATCACCGCCACTGCGTATCCGGCGCGTGTGTCGTGGTGGAAATCGCGCGCATACTGCAGCAGCACGCCGACGTTCATGATCTCGTTACCGGTCCAGGCGACTTGCGTGCCCCAGTCACGTGCTTCCAGCCAGCGAATCAATGCATCCGGGTCGCGCCAAGGATCGAGCCAGCGTAGCGGCTTCTCCGCCACCCCGCCCAGGCAGGCCAGCGCGGTGATGACATGGCAGGTCAGATGCGGCCGCCCGCACCAGAGGGGGTCGCCGGCATACCACCCCTGGTCGAAGATCACGGGGTCGCGGAATAGGCCGTCGTCATCCTGGTGGAGGTTGAGATAGTCGATCCATGCCGTCCGCTCGTGCTCGGGAATTAGATCGCCCAGTAGGTGTCGTGCCATTGCGGCGTAACAAGAACTGTATAGCGTGGACGCAGGGCAGTCCGTGGCATAACGGTAGCGGCCAGGATCGACAAGTCGGTGCCGGGTGATGAAGGCGAGCGCATCGATGGCTGGAGAGAAAGACGATGTCGATTCCTTCCATTCGTGTGTCTGCTGCGTCATGGGAGCGTCCTTTCCAGCGTTTGCCCTGTCCCGTCAATAGTGACATGCAAACGGACGGTCTGCGAACCAATTGGTGTTGGATCAAGCGCTGCCGTCACCATTGGCACCTGCCGCCCTTCGTATGGCACGATGACGGTCACGAACCGCGCTGGCGTTTGGCGGGCCGTATGCCTGGCTCGGCTGTCTCAGAACCACCCCTTCACCCCTCCACCCGAATCCAAGCGACTTCCACCCACGTGTCGTGCGTGGAGAAGCCGACGTGAACCGGCTTGTCCGTGAGGACGTGCACCAGTTTGTCACTGGATTGCGTTTGGCCGATCGATTGTCCATCCACGGTCAATACGACCGCGCGTCCCTCGACGCGCACCTCCCAGTCGTGCCACACATCGTCGGCGACCGGTGCGCGGCCGACCGGCTGCGGCAGACTGAGAAGATTTTCCAAGCATTCCTGGTAGTAGACCTGTCCCGAATCGTGCAGCCAAAAACACGCGAAGGTGTTCGGGTCGGCATACCGCATGACCACCGATACCCGATGCGTCGGGCCGTGGTAGCACCGCAGGCGCGTCTTCAGCAGATAGGCATCGCGGACGCCTGATATCTTGACGACCACCGGATTGCGGTCGCTGTCGTTGTCCGCCAGCTTCAGCGTGCCGCCCTCGACCATGCCGAACGGGGATGGTTCCCAACGCCCGAGCGGCGGTCGCTCCAGGCGCTTGGCCAAATCGGCAAGCGTGCCGTTGAAGGTGGCCATCCCGAAGGGCGTCTGCGCCCCTTGGTACATCATGAATACGCGCCCGTCAGCCTCGCACAGCGTTGCATCGGTCAGGTGGCCATACCAACTGTTCACCGTGCCACCGTCTTCCGGAGCGACCCCTCGTTCCCATGGTTGGGTGTAGTTGAACTGGGTCCGGCCGTCAATCGACTCCCAGTTCACCATGTCCAGACTGCGACGACAGACGATGCGCAGCGAACCGGCCATGGCCTCACTGTGCCAGGTGTAGAACCGGTCGCCGATCCTGACAAGAAATGGATCGCCACCGTAGAGGTCGCGGATGACGGGGTTGCCTGCGTGTTTCGTCCACGTCAGACCATCGTCCGACCAAGCATAACCGAACTTGCCGCCGACCCCGCAGTCCGAGGTGTAGAGCATGTGCCAGCGCCCGTCGGCATCTACGAGCACCGACATATTGCTCAATCCCTTGTTTTCCCATGCCTGATCCGCGGTCATGATGAACTGATGATCGTCCCAGGCAATGCCGTCGGACGATGACCAGCGTCGCATGGTCGCTGGTCCGTTCTTCCCGTATTCGTCATCCACGGCAAACAGGTAGTACATGCCGTCGTGGCGGATCACATACGGGCGATGGATCTCAATGTGATCCGAGGCCAGCACCGGATTTCCCGGGTGCTTGGTCCAGGTATAGCCATCGGATGACGTGCCATACCCCACGGCGGTTTTCCCATTGGCGGGGAACATCTGCGAAAACCACACCCGGAACACACCATTCACATACAGGAGATTGGGCTCACAGATGTAGTGTGACTCCGCCCACGGCTGATCTCGCCGCATGACAGGATTCTCAGTGTATTTGGTCCAGATGCCGTCGCTGAAGTCGTCGTGAAAGATCTCACTCATGGCCGGCCTCCTTTCATACCAGGCGATAGGTGCGTCCCGGCGCTGTCCGGAAGCAGAGCAGATCACCTTCGGCGATGCTTGGCATGGATAGGTGACCATCTCCAGTCTCTACCCGGCACGGGCCCGGCCACGGATTGCGAATGCGGCATTCCTCTCCCAGGCGCGACTCGATCTCGACGGTTTGAATCTCGCCGCCGTGGATGACGGCGGTGACCAGGAATCCGCCGCGTGCGAGTAGCCGGAACTCGGCATCCCACGCGCGTGGCCAGGCCGGGAAAACGCGGATGACTTCCGGCTCGCTGGGTCGCGGCGATACGCTTTGCAGCAGGGCTTCCTGCAGGATCATCGTCAGCAGACCGAGGTGCTCGATCGAATGGGCTTGGTACCCCGGTGTGATCTGCTCGAACAGGCTGAAACCGTTCTGCAGCGGCGCAAACGCCGCGCGATAGCTCTCGAGGATGGCCGGCAACTCCTCGCCCGCCCCGGCCCGGACGGCGGCGATGGGCGATCGGATCGCCGTGGGCAACATCGCGCCTCCCAGCACAGCACGATGCCGCGGGGCAAGCGCGAGCGTCCGCCGCGCTACGGTGTCCATCGCCGCGTCATGCGTCTCCAGCGTCCAGTCTTCGAAGGGAAAAATGGGCGTAAGCTGGACGTCCTCGGCGTTGTGCGAACCGTCCACCTTGCCCTGGAGTCCAGCGGCCCAGGCATCGTCGGCCAGCACCCCGCCGGTCAACGCTCTGGCGCGCGGGTCGGCGCCCATCGGATACGGCGCAAGCTGCGCGAGAAACTCCCGCCATGTTCCGCGTAAGTCCGTGTCCTCGCCCAGCATCTCTGCGGCGCGGATGGCCAGCGGCACGGTGCCGCGGATGGCGGCCATATCCATGATGCTGTCGGTGACACCCCAGAAATCCTCATGCGCATTGGTACCGTGGATGTGCCAGAAGCCATCGTCGCCTCTGCAAGCGAGACTGCGATAAAACTCGACCACGCCGCGCAGGAATGGATAAGCATGCGTAGCCAGCCAGACATGGTCGCCGGTGTAGCGATAGCGCCACCAGGCATGCACAGCCAGCTCTGCGCCAGACGAGGCTACATGGCTAATCCAACTGTATCCGGCAAAGGCCGGATCCGGTCGGCTCGTCGACGCCTCCAGGTGCCAATCATAGGAGCAGCAGCTCGCCAGACGTTGAGACACCGACGCCCCCGCCGGATCGTGTAGGAAGCGCTGCCGGTACTCGGTGACCAGATCAGTGGGGAGTTCGACCGGTCCGTCGAAGGGCATGGTCTCCGGCAGGAAGAAGCCGTTCGCGTCCCAACGCTGACGCGCTGCGGTTGCCATGGTGGGTAATGCCTGCCGATACATCTCAAAAAAGGGCTCGGTAAGGTCGCACGCGTCCGCGGCGTGCAGTGGCCAATAGAGCATTTCCATGGTCCACAGCCAGAACTGCGTCCCCCAATCGCGGGCATCGCCGTCGGTGAGGAATATCGAGCCGTTCCACTTAGGGGGATAGGCGCCGCGCGAGGTGCAGACCATGTGGTAGAGAAACAGCTCCCGGTCGCGTGCCGCCTGTTCGCCGTGACCATCGGGACTCGTGATCCGCACGCATGTCCGCCCCCAGAACTCGCGCCACCAGCATCGATGTCGTGCCTCCGCCTTCGCGACTGCCTGCGGCGCGGCGATAGCCGCCAAGATCCGTTCGGCAACGGCGCCGGTGTCGGAACGTTCGTCCATCGAGGCCGCGCTGGCGATCAGGACCACATGCGATCCCCGCGCCGGGGGCAGACGCAGGATGCGTGACGTCGCGTCGGCTTCCAGAATTTGCGCATTGACTGCGGTACTCATAACTGCCACTGCCGAGGTGCAGAAATGCTCCGCCTCGCGGAAGGTTTGTACGATCGTGACATGGCCTTTTCCCCGGCACCATGTATACGTCGCCGTGTGGCCACCGTTATTAACCTCGGGTTCGCGCCACATGGTCAGCTGCACCTTAATGGGCTGTGGCGACTCGTGTTCGTCCGTTACCTCGACCACCAGGACGTCGTCCTCTGCCGCCACCCAGCAGGCGATGCGCACGCCTTCGCCCCGGACCTCGCACCGGGCGTCGGCCATCGACAGCCATTGCGAAAAGTGCGGCCCCGGGCGAAACGGCTCGCCGCAGACGGCAATACTCACGCGGGCGGAACCGCCGCCGTAGTCAGTCTGGCCGGGGAAATGCGCGCCCGCCGTGTGGCGGTTGACTGTGAAGACATCCACCCGGTTGATCTGAAACTCGACCGAGCCAGGTGTGGTCCAGACCAGCGTGCCCATGCGCCCGTTGCCGAGGGGTATGCCCTCGACCGGCCGGGCGGCCGGTTCAGTCATCACGATCCATGGTTGTTCCATCGTCGGCATATCCATCAAGTTTCAATCTCCACGACATACACATCCGACCGTCCCCCGTGGGCGGTGTTAAATGCGATGCGACGACCGGTCGGATCGGCGGCGGGGTGCGGATCGTGCAACTGCCCCGACAGGCTGTCCCACTCAGTGGCGTGGCGGCAGATGGGCTCCAGGCGCGGTATTTCGGCGTCCCAGTGGAGCCACATCAGCATGTCGGTGGTGACGTTGCCATCAAGGATGATCGCCTGCCGTGTGGGATCGGCCGAGACATGCCCATAACCAACCGCCTCGGGGAAGTCGTATTCGCGTATGATCTTACCCTGCCGGTCAGACACTCCCACATACCAGCCTCCCTCGGCCTGCCAGCCGTGATAGAAGACGTGCAGGCCATCGAAGGTCCAGCAGGCGTGCACCTGAAAGCGTTGCGCATTGCGCGGCACGATCGGCGTCAGCACCTGGGTCTGCAGGTTGAGAATCCAGCACCGGTTGCTGCGCCCGTCGTCGCCGCCGCACCAGAACTTGGGCGGCAGGTCGCGGTCGATGAGCAGCAGTTGCCCGTCGGTCGGGCAATGCGGGCAGTGGGCACAGCCGATGCCGTGATCCTCGAACACCACCTCAGACGGGCCGCCGGCGAGAGGCACCTGGAGGTAGCGCATGGTCATGCCGCCGCTGGCGAAGCAGGAGAGGTAGTCAATCGTTGGCTTCTTGCCCCCCGCGATCAGCGGATGGGCAGGCATGAGCGCCACGAGCGCGTAGGTCTCGGCCGGATCAACGCTGATCGCGCCCTCGATCCACTCCGCCCCGATGTCGGCCAGCAGCGTGCGCTCCGCGAGTGAGTCGAGGTGCACGGCCCGCAGTGACCGTCCGTGGAAGAACAGCGCCCAACGCGAGCGCGGCGCGACGCAGAGGGTGGTGCCATTAATGCCCAGGCCATCGCAGAACCGTGACGGCCCGCATTTGTGCAGTTCCCAGCGTCCGCCCAGCCCCGACACCGGCTCCGTGAGCTGAGTGAGTTCGCCGCTGGCCAGATGCGCCTTTATTACAGCCGACTGCCCGCGGCGACCCGTAACAAACACCATGAAATCGCCGTCATCGGTGAAGGCGGTGTTGGTGTGGTAGGTCGGCTTCTCGTTGTAGCCCGCCGCGGTCAGACGGCGCACCAGGCGCCCGGTGACCGGGTCAGGCGTGATCATGGATTCGTTCCAGACATAGCCCTTACAGGTGATTGTCTCTTGAATGTTCTTCATATGGCGTTGTTCTCTATCAGTTTCGCCTACTCCAACAGCGCCTCCGGCACTGCATTAATGTGAAGCTGGCAGGTCTTGTTGGCATACGCCACGATGTTGCGGCCGCCGAACTGGTAGAACTGCGGGTAGCCGATCTCAAAATCCTTAAACGGACCACCCGGCACGCCGTCGTTGAAGATGATGACTATAGGCGTGCTGAAATGCAATCCGGCGTTCTCCGTCACGCCCGGCGCCTCGTAGCCAACGGCGATCCAGAGCGGGTCGCGCGGATACCAGCCCCAGTCTTCGGGCGTAATGTTATGGAAGAGGAAGACGAACCGCCCATCAGGGAGTTGGCTCATTGGGCATGGGGCGCAGGGCTGGTTGAAAGGGTCGCCACCGGGACAGCGCCGCAGCACCTCAGGCTTGCTCCATGTCGCCCCACGGTCGACGCTGATGCTGTAGAACGGATGACCGAGTCGCGAACGGAATACGCACAGCAGTCGATCGCCGGACAGCCCCACCAGCGTCCCCTCCTGGCCGAAGTGGCGGTCCGTCTCGGGATAGGGCACCCAGATACCCTCGTCACCTTCCGGCAGGAAACGGAACTGCAGTTTCGCCGGATCGGTCTCGGTGAGGATGTTGGAGAGCTCGATGAAGAAGACCTCAGTGCACCAGTCGTTGGGGCTGCCGCCCTGCTCGTTGATGGGCTTGGTCGCCGGGTCGGTGTTCGGGTCTGGCTGCCATTCGTTCTGCGCATTGAACTGCCAGCCCGGCGGATAGAGGCTAGAGCGGCGGATTTTCGCGTAGGTCATCATCACCTGCCCGGTGGGCAACAGGCGCGGCTGGCCGTAGTTCCAGCCGTGGAGGTCGCCGACCGGATCATCCATGGCAGTCTTCGGCACGCCGACGCGGAAGCGCTCGGACCAGGTGAGGCCGTCGTCGTCGGAGTATTTGAAGTAGATGTCGCCGGCGTCGCGCAGCGGTACGCCGTTGATGTTGTACCAATAGAACACGTAGACGCGGCCGGTGGTGGGCACGGCATAGGAGACAATCCAGGCTGGCACGCGATAGTGCGCATCCGCCGCCTCAATCACGATCTCTGCGCCCCAGGTGCGCCCGTCATCGAGGCTGCGTGCCACCACGACCCGCTGGTCGGGGTTCGACTCGTAGCCGCCCTGGGTCCAGCAGGCGATCCAGGTATTGCTCGGCGTGACGCAGAGCTGCACCTGGTAGTTGAACCAGGTCGGTCCCGGCTGCCCGTCGATGATGACGCCGTAGGCGTTAGCGGCGTCCATCGAGGCGGGGTGCAGAATCTCCGGCGTGACGCGCGGCGACAGGGATTGTCCTTCAGCGAATGGCATGGTTATTCCCCTGCGGCGAACTGAAACGCGAACAGTTTGGCCGAGCGCATGACGAATCGCAGGCGCACGAACCGGCCGGCCAGGGCGGACACGTCCGGGCCGCCCTTCCACCAGACTTCCTGGGCGGTGCCGTTGCGGTCCACCGAGACGGTGTCGGAGACGGCACGCTGCTCCGCGGAGGCGTATGGCGGCACGCTCTTGTGGGCGAAGCCGGGGATCGGAACGCCATGCTCGTCCTGAATCTCGACCCAGATTTCACCGAGCCCGTGGCAGGCAGCGTTGAGCCGCAGCCGTGAGCCGGCAAAGGTCAGCGGCGGAGTGGTGAACTCGCCGCCGCGCTGGTCTGCGTCCACCGAAACGAAGCCGTCGAGCCGCTGCACGGTTCGGAAGATGCCCTCGCCCACGCGGCCATCCTTTTCTGCCTGCTCCTTTTCTTCATGGGTGCGCCGGCCGCCAAAATAATACTGCCAGATTTCGTCGCCGTGACGGAGCATACCGATGCCCATCATCATCAGGCCGCAATCAAGGTCGCCGTCGGACCCGGCCGTGTTGCGGATCATACCAGCGAGCAGGTACGGTGCGCGGAAGCGGGTGAAGTGGACGCCATCGCGGCTGACTGCGAGTTGCGTCTCGAAAATGCCGTCATTGAAGAAGTCCCCGCGGTGGTCGCGCCCGTGCGAGATGTTGCCGCCGCCATACCCCCAGCAGCGGTACATGGAGGGAAACGCCAGGTAGACCTGCTCGGCCTCCGGGTAGACGTGCATGCAGGGATTGTAGAGGTCGGTCATAGGCGGATCGTCGGCGTCCGGCCCCATGACGATCTCCAGCTCGTCGTTGATATACGGGAAGTCGTGTTTGGCCGGTTTCCTGTTCGCCGGGTTGTGGCCGTGCGGCCAGGGCATGGCGTAGAGATCGGCGGTCTCGACGCGGGCCACGCAGCGCTTGTAGTGGTACGGTCCGCCGACTTCCGGGAAGGCGCGGACATAGGCGGCGTAGCGGTTGCGCCACGGGTCATAGAGCATCTGGTTCTGGGTGTCGCACAGGAACGGGATGGCCACCTGCGGCAGGTACTCCCAAGCCAGCCCGTCGCGCGACCGGCACAGGTAAAGGCCGCCCGGTTGGAGCGCCTGCGTCGGCGCGCCGGTGTCGCCGGGTCGCGGCCCCATTAGTCGCATGAACTCGTATAACCCCTTGAACGGATACTCGGCGTCCGCCGGGTCGATGAAGACGCTGTTGATGCCGGTCAGCACGCCGCTGGGGTCATCCACCCCCTTGAGCTGGCCGCGCGGGGTCCAGTCGAGGCCGTCGGCGCTGGTCCACACCGAGGTCGCGCCGTTCAGCCCCTGGTAGAGGTAGCAGACGCCGTCATACTCGACGATGGACGGCGCGGTCGAGGCCGCCACGTTGATGAGGCCGGCTTTCACCGGCGGGTTGACGACCAGCGCCACATCGCGCATGTCGGCGATGAACCGCTCGTCAATGAACAGTTGTTTCCGAGTACTGATCTCGTACATGGGATTTCCTCATACCTCAGTTGCCTGCTGCCGGGCGATGGACAAGGTGCTTGACGTACGCCACACTTTCAGTGACCGCGCCGTCGCACCAGGCGAGGAACTGCTCGCCTTCGGCTTGCGGCAGGTGGGCGGGGTTCTGGTAGTTCGCATAGGGTGCCAGACACGAGGGATCATACGGTGGCGGCACCACGCGAAAGGCCCCGCGTCCCAGGCATTCGCCGGCGCCATCCTTCTGCGGTACACGGAAGCGGGCACGATACCCGTAGCACACTTCGATGCAGAGGCGCGAAAGGGGTGACTGGTCGGCGAGAATGCTATAACAGGTCGGCAGGTTGATGCTACCTCGTCCGAGCGGCACGCCCACCACCCACGGTTCGGCCTGTTCGACGATCACCGCGTGGTCTTTGAAGTGCGTGCTCAACGCGCGGGGCGCCATGGCGGCCACCGCCTTCGCAGGATCCTCCCAGACGGTCATCATGTTGCCGGTGTCGATGAGGGTGCCGACCCAGTCGCTATCGATGGCTCGCACCAGGTCCATCACCTGCGCCGACGTTTCATACTCATGATTCTCGATAGCCAGCCGCACGCCGGCCTCTTCGCAGAGCGGGAGCAGCGACCGGATCATGGGGACGGACTCGCGTAGGTCGCGCGCTAGACCTCCATCCGGTGCCATGTAGGCTTGGAGTTCGGTGCCGCCCAAATCTTGCGGTACGCTGACATACATACGCAGGATGTCGGCTCCCAGCGCCGCACTGATCCGGAGTGCTTCGACCAGCGTGTTTTGATCATAGGTGCGCGTATCCACTTCGACAAACAAGCCCAGTTCCTCGCAGAGGGCGCGCACGGCCTGGAGACGAGCCGGATCGGCGCCGCCGAGCATGCCCCAGTTGTCCTGGGGGACGCCGATGTTGAGTTGCACGCCGTCGAGCTCCAGTTCCCGGCAGCGCTGGATGAACCCGAACACATCCATGCGTCCGGCCATGAACCAGGGCAGATAGCTGAACGTTTCCAGACCCAGTTTCACGATCGCCGCTCCTCCCACACTGCCTCTACCATCGTTCAACAATTCTCCGGCGTGATAGTCGGATTGATCTCGCTGGAGGAAGCGACGAACATGCCGCCGGTTGCCTCGACACGTTCCCGCCTGGTCATATGGAGACGGCCATCTTCTCCAGACAAGTTGCTGCTTTGCTCAAACGCGTGCACCTGACAGACCCTCGCTCTCTCGTGCAGTTTAGTGCACGAGAGAGCTGCTGTCAACGCGTGCATCTCAAAATACCAAGTAATGGGTATCTGCATATTCGTGCATTTTCCCGCACAGAAATTGACCGTTAACCTTTCCGGCGATATACTGGCGCCATGATGGACACACTGATTTCGCACGACGCATCTCACCCGACCAGCACGCTTGGCGTTCGCCTGAAAGGACTGCGCACGGCGCAGGACCTGTCCCTGCGCCAGTTGGCCGAACGCGCCGGGGTGGCGGCCAGTTATCTCTCGGCCGTCGAGCGCAGCAAGCTCTCTCCGACCATCGCACTGCTTGGCCGGGTGCTCGCTGCCCTGGGAACCGATCTGGCCACCCTTTTCACCGAGGAGCAGGCGGCACAGGAACGCTTCGTCTACCACCGGGAGGCTATGCAGACGGTGGATGACGGCGGGCGCCGCTACACCTTCATCTTCCCCCGGCGCGACGACATCCACCTGGAGGTGCTCGATGAAGTGCTGCTGCCGGGTGAAATGCCGGAATACGAGGAACTCACAGTCGACCTGGCCGGATATGTGCTGAGTGGCGCCTTGCTCCTGGAGATCGAAAGCGTCGGCGTATTCGAAGTCGCCGCGGGCAATGCCTTTTATATCCCGGCGGGTCATCCCGCGCGCGGACGCTGCCTGCAGGAGACACCCGTACGCATTATTACGATGATGACGCCACCACGCTATTGACTACTGAGGTGTGTCATGACCGAAGCAACTACGCTGGCCTGGGTGCTGGCCACCTATCCAGAACGCGTCGAAGCGTTGTTAGATGCGCTCGACCTTGATCGCGACGGGCTGCAGGAAGTGAAAGCGGCCGCAGCGTGCGGTGACACAGCCGACGCCTGCAAGGCTTTGCTGGACTACTACCGGAACGGCGAGTCCGGCCACTGGCTGCGCGGTCCGGCGATTCCGCCCGGCGACGGGCGCGATGAAGGCATAGAGAAACTGGTAGACGGCATCTTCACGGCTTACGGACGAGACTACCGCTATCGCCTGGCGAACGGCCGGAACGACTGGGCCGAGGAGGCCATCCAGTCCGACAGGGGCTGGATATGGGAGTTTAACCGCATGGAGTATCTGCCGGGCGTGTTGACGGCGTATCGAAAGACCGGCAATGCGCGGTATGTCCAGTGGATGGATGATCTGCTCCGCGACTGGGTCGTGTCGAGCCTGCCCTATCCGGCCGAAGACACGCTCGACGCCCGGTGGCGCGGGCTGGAGACGGCGCTGCGCGTGAAACAATGGGCGCTCATCTTTTACGCGCTCCAGCAGGATCCCCACTTGAGCGACGCCACACGGCTGCTGATGCTGACGAGCCTGCCCGAGCACGCCCACTACCTGCGCCACTTCCACAAAGGCGGCGGCAACTGGATCACCACCGAGTTGTCGGCGCTGGGCTTGATCGCGGCAGCGTGGCCGGAATTCCGCGAAGCGGCGGCCTGGCAGGCCTACAGTGGTGAGACGTTGCTGCGCTCGATGCCGGAGCAAATCTATCCTGACGGCGTGCAGGGAGAACTGACGAGCGGCTACCATTACGTCGCCTTGCATTTCTTCAATCACTACGCGGAGATCTGTCGAGATGCGGAACTGCCCCTGCCGCCGGGATACCGGGGCTGGCTGGAGAAGATGTGGAATTACCTGGCCTATTCCCTGCGGCCCGACGGCTGCGGCCCGCAGAACAACGATTCGGACTTGAGTAGTTATCGAGAGTTGTTGATCGAGGCGGCGGGAGCGTATGGGCGGCCGGACTGGCTGTATATTGCGACGCACGGCACGCAGGGCGAGAGACCGAAGCAAGGGCCCTCGCTGATCTTCCCATGGGCGGGGCAGGTCATCACGCGCAGCGACTGGGATGCGAAGGCTTTGTGGGCGTTCTTCGATATCGGGCCGATGGGCTTCGGACATGCCCATTGCGACAAGCTGCATCTTTCCCTCTATGCCAACGGTCGCGACCTGCTGGTCGATCCCGGACGCTTCACCTATGCCTTCGAAAGCGAGGAGGGGCGCTTCCAAGGCAAGTATGCCGGCCTGTCCGTGGCGCACAACGTGATATTGATTGACGACCGCGGCCAGGCAATGGGGCCGGGCGCAGTCGACAAGCCGGTGTCCGAGGAGGATTACCTGATCACGCCGGAACTGACCTTCGCGCGGGGCACATGCGACGAGTTCTTTGAGGAGATCTATTCCGGACGCCTGGCGGGCCGGGCCGCGCACACGCGGGCCGTGGTGTCCTTGCCAAACGACTTGATCGTGGTGGCGGACCGGGTCGAAACCGATCGGCCGCGCAAGCTCGACGCGCTCTGGCACTGGCATCCGCGGTGCACGGTCCAGATCGACGGCCCGACGGCGCAGTCAGTCGATCCCGGCGTCGGGAACCTGCGGATTACGCCGGTGGCCGGGTTCGACTGGGCGGTGGAGACCGTTACGGGCCAGGAGCCGGCAGGGACCCATGGGACCATGCAGGGCTGGTACGCCCACTCGTATGGGAATTGGGAGCCGAGTCCAACCTCGATCTTCACCGCCCGCATCGAGCAGACATCGGCCTTTGCCTGGTTGTTGCTGCCGGCGCGTGGTGAGGTGTCGGCCATTCAAGGCAAAATCATCGAAAATTCCGCTGAAGCCATTGCGATCCGAATTCTGCGGCCAGGAGAACCGGCGTTTACTGTCCGCATTCCGTGGCAAAGCGGTCCACCACGGCGGTTGTTAGCGAATGAGGACTGACGTCATACAGCGTACCGGTTTCGGTGTCTGCAAGAGCACAGACTGCCTTGCAGACAAAAACAGTGAAAGGTGGTAACCAGATGAAACAGTGCCTGCATGGTGCGGCGCTCGCGTTGGGCGTGCTGCTCCTGGCGTGCCTGGCCTCCGCTCAGGTGGCGGGAACAACTGCAGCGAACGACCTGGCGATCGTCACCGATGGGAAAACCCAGGCGATCATCGCTATTTCCCCGACGGCCGGACTGAATGAGAAACTCGCGGCAGCCGACCTGGCCAAGTATATCGGCCTGATGACCGGCGCGACGCCGCAAATCGCCACTGGTACCTGGATTCATCGTCCTGACTTCCCATCATTCACTGTCCGCATGCCATGGCGAGGAGTTTAGCGGGAGTGACACGTAGCCTCAATAGCCCAATATAAGGGGGATTTCACCATGTCACATCGTCTATTGTTCTGCCTGATGGGCATCCTGTTCGCCATCACCGCCGTCTGCCGGGCCGCCCCCCAGGAAGCCTATGACGCCGTCAAGGCGGCGCAGGCCTACCGCGTCCACAGCGAGCCGGTGCAGGCGGCGCCCGACGGCACGTTCTTCTGCGAGGCGGAAGAATTCCAGGTCACGGCGCCGAAAACCGGGCAACCGGGATGGGTGGCGAAGCCTTACGGGGAGAACTATTATGTCGGCACCTTTGCCAACACGTTCCTTTCACGCAAAGGGTACCTGGGCGCGCCGGAGCAGGTAGCCAAACCGACCACCGCCGTCGTCACCATCAACGTGGTGCAGGCGGGGCAATACCTGGTGCTCGCCCGGTATGAAGCCGCATATCGGTTCGAAACGCAGTTCCGTATTCGCATTGAGCAACAGCGCAAAGTGGTGTTCGACCGCCGGTATGGCGCGCGGGACAACGTAAAGATCTGGGCATTTGGGCAGAAGCTGCAGAAAGAGGTGTGCTGGTCGTGGGGCGCCGACGAGAACGTGGTCTGGGAAGGCTATGAAGGCGAAGGCAAGAACACGTATGCCGTCCTGCAACCCGGCCTGGCGACAATCACCCTGATCGCCGACAAGCAACCGGAGCCGGCGGCCAGGCGCAATGTAGACCTGGTCATGCTCACCCAGGACGAGAAGCAGGTGCAGGACCGCGTCAACACCGAAGGCTACCTGCCGCTGGACGGCATGCTCACCCAGGCGGGCGACGTCTGGGTGAAAGTGACTAATACCGGCACGGACAAGCTCAATCTCGCCGTGAAAATGACCGAGCACTCGTCTTACTGGGTGCATAAGCGAAACTGGAAATCCCCGCTGACCATTTCAGTAGATCCGGGAAAAACGTCCGACTGGACCGATGTCGGCGGCGTAATGGATACCCTGAACGACGGCCAGTGGTTTTTCACCGGCAAAGGCACGTATACGGTACAATTCGGGGCAAGCGACGCGGCCGGGCAAATCGTGCCGGTGCGCGAGCTGCAACTGACCGGCGAAAGCCTGCTTATCGCCCCGGGCAACATGCGGTATGCGCGCACAGTGCGGACCCGGCAGGAAGGCATCGACCAGATCGTCGCCTACCTCAAGGCTATCCCCATGCAGGGGAAGACGCCGGTGCGCACGCAAGTTGTAGCCCAATCCTACATCATGGGGGCGCTGCAACCGATTTACCAGTTTAAGTATATATATGGAATCGCCAACTTGGGGGATGAAATTGCGCTGCCCACGCCTGATGCGAAGGCGGACGGCGAGGATTTTGCCGCTTACCTGAAGGCGCAAGGATTGACGCCCGACCAGGTCGACCCAGACGCTGGCGGCGATTGGTCTAAAATCAGTTATAACACCGCGTTTAATGAAAAAAAGTCGGGCGTCTACTACTGGTCAATGCGTTATTTCTACTACTACGGCATCCAGGCGCAGAAGAAGGTCACCGACCCGATACGCCGGTACAATGCGAACGCGCTGGTAGGCGCCAATTTCTCGCCGCAGCACGGTGGCTCCGAGCACTCCTACCTGGGCGAAGTATTCAAGTGGGTGACGTGTTTCCGCGAGGGCGGGATGACTATGCCGTGGAGCGAAGATTACATCTGGGGCATGCCGATGGGCAGTCCGCAGATGAATGCGATCAGCGTCGATCTCTTCCGCGCCGGCATGCGCCACAACCCGGACGGAAAGATCATGATGTATGTGATGCCGCACGATCCGGGCAACACTCCCGACATGTGGAAGCGCATGTGGTATACCGCCATGGGGCACGGCGCCAAGCTCTTCAACCTGTTTGAGTTCGATCCGGTCTGGGCGGCATACACGGAAAATCACGTGGATACGCCGGAAATGTATGGCATGGTGCTGAAGACGCTGCGCGAAATCGGCACCTTTGAAGACATTGTGCAGACCGGCCAGGTACGCTCGTCGCAGGTTGGCCTCTGGTTCAGCGAAACCGGCGACATCTGGCACGACAACGCCGGCTCCTTCGCCGCGGGCAAGCGCGCGCTGTATATCGCCATCCTGCACCAGCAACTGCCGCTGGACGTCGTGGTCGAGCAGGACGCGCTGGACGGCACCCTCGACGGGTATACGGTGCTCTACCTGACGGATGCCCACGTGAGTCAGGCGGCATCGCAGAAGATTGCCGCGTGGGTGCACAACGGCGGACGACTTTTCGCCACCGCGGGCGCGGGGATGTTCGACGAGTATCACCGCCCCAACACCGTCCTGCGCGAGCTGATGGGTGTGGACCAGAAGGAATTGCTGGCACCGAAAGAAGCGACCGTCGGCTACATCAAAGAGGACTTGCCCTTCGCGCCGGCCATTGAGACGGTGACCGTCGGCACAGCGGTCGTGCCGGTCTTCGGCGCTGTCAGCCGCGTCACCGCCGCACCCGGCGCCACCGTCACGGGCACGTTTCACGATCATGCGCCGGCCGTCATCGAGCGCGCAGTCGGCAAGGGGCAGATCATCTACAGCGCGTTTCTGCCCGGGTTGAGCTACTTCAAGCCGGCCATTCCCAAGCGACCCGTAGACCGCGGCAATGCTCCGGACTCGATGTCGCATTTCCTGCCGGTCAATTTTGACGCCGTGGCCGGCCAGTTGGTCGGAAAAATTGCACCCGCGGACGTGCGACCGGTTGAAATGAGCGTCCCATTGGTGGAAGCATCCGTCATCCAGTCGAATACCGGCACCGCCATCGCGCTGACGAACTGGACTCCCACGCCGATCAAGGGCCTGAAGGTCACCGTCAACATCCCGGTGCCGGTGAATGACGCCAGCCTGTCCACCGGCAAGCCGGTGGCAATGGAGACTGTCAACGGCAAGCCCGTCTTCACGCTGGACCTGGACGTAGCAGATACGCTGATCCTGCGGTAATGCACGTCGGCTGCATCGTTATGGTTACGCCGGTGTTTTAATGATCAAGTTATGGCAGCGATATCAATGAGACGAAAGGGGTATGACATGAAACACGCGTTACTCGCTCATGCGCTCGCCTGGAGCCTGGCGCTCCTGGGAGTAGGCGCATCGGCCCAGGTTGCCGGCACGCCTGGGGTCAACAACCTGCTCATCGTTACCGATGGGAAAACCCAGGCCATCATCGCCGTTTCCCCGACGGCTGGACCGCATGAGAAACTCGCGGCAACCGACCTGGCCAGGTATATCGGCCTGATGACCGGCGCGACGCCGCAAATCGCCAATACGCGCGAGGCCATCGACGCGGCGCTGAAGGGGACCGCGCCCGTGCTGCTGGTGGGAAGCGAAGCGCTGGCAGCCAAGCCGGCGCTGGCTGCGAAGATCACGGCGGCCACCAAACCGAACCCCAAGCTCGGCGCCGACGCGATCGGCCTGCTGCGCGAAGGCAACCGGGTGTATATTGCCGGCAATAACGACCAGGCGCACTACTTCGCGGTGGCCGAGTTGCTCTCGCGGTGGGGGTGCCGCTGGTATCTGCCCACCGACTTCGGCGAATGCATCCCCGAATATAAATCACTGGCCGTCGGCGCGCTGGATTATGCCTATGGCTCGCCCTTCGAGATTCGCAGCTACTGGCTCTCCTGGTATGGCGACGCCACCGGGCAGGCCGAGTTCCAGCGGCGGAATATGATGATCACCGATGACCGCGGTTTCCCACCGAATGGCCACAACCTGGGCGCGTATACCAATGATTTGAAGACCGCGAAAGGCGGCTTCAACTTCCCCATCACCGCGCCGGAGACGGCTGAGCATTTCGCGCAGAAACTCGATGCCTCCTTCGCGAAAGGCCAGAGCAGCTCCATCAGCATCGAAGACGGCAGCTATGATTCCGACTATCCCAACGACGTGAAGCTGATGAAGCTCCAGTGGGATAAGTATTTTTTGCGCTATTCGGTGACCGATCCCATGCTGGAGTTGTATAACAATGTCGCCAGGATCCTGCAGGCGAAATACCCGAACAGTGCCGCCAAGCTGGGTTTCCTGGCGTATGCGAACATGACCATCCCGCCGGTGCGCCCGATGACGGCCGAGAAGTCGCTCTATTGCATGCTGGCGCCCATCGATATCGACCCGATCCACGGCATGGACGATGTCGACTCGCCGCCGCGCCTGGAATATCGCGACATGATGCACGCCTGGGCGAAGATCATGCAAGGCCGCCTGGCCATTTACGACTATGACCAGGGCATGCTGGTCTGGCGCGACCTCCCCAATCCCTCGCACCAGGCGTTCCGGCAGGACGTGAAACACTACCGCGACGCCGGCATTCTCGGCATCAACACGGAAAGCCGCGGCGGCGCCAGCACGGTGTTTCTCAACCTGTATCTGCGCGGGCAGTTGATGTGGAACCCGGATGCCGACGTAGACAAGCTGCTCGACGCGTTCTACCCCAACTTCTACGGGCCGGCCGCCGAGCCGATGCGCGCCTACTGGAGCGCCATCTACCAGGCGTGGGACGACACGATCGTCACCGAGCACGAGTTCTTCGTCATCCCGGCGATCTACACGCCGGAGGTGGTCGAGACGATGCGCGTCTCATTGGAGAAGGCCGAACAACTCGTGGCACCGCTGCGGGCGAAGAGGGAGCCCACCTGGCGCGAGAAGCGCATCCTCGACCGGATGGACTTTACCCGCATGAGCTACGAGATCACCGCGGACTACTGCGCCATGCTGCGCGCGGCTGCCACGGAGTGCGATTACAAAACCGCCGTCGAGATCGGGGAAAAAGGCCTGGCTGTGCGTGAGAAGATGACGGACACCAATGGTACCTTCACCTCCTACCGCGGCATGCTGCGGGCGGAAGGCGTCGGCGTCCAGTCAGCGTGGTGGCCGGGTGAGGTGCGGCGGGTCTATCAGCCGCTGCAGGGGTATCTGGACGGGACCAAAGGCACACTGCTGATGAAGCTGCCGCTGGAGTGGGCCTTCCATCGCGATCCGGATGACAAAGGGTTGAAAGAGGGCTGGGGCTTGAAAGCGCCGGACCTGACCTTCTGGAACGCCCACAAGGCGAATTACACCCTGAACACGCGCAAGGATTACCCGGCCACCGAATGGGAGCAGGTGCGCACCGACCTGTATCTGCAGGCGCAGGGCGTGCGCCAGCCGGATCGCCAGAGCGAGCTGGCCCATGGCTGGTACGCCACGGAGATCGAACTGATGCCTGCGCAGACGAACAAAGCGCACGTGATGTTCCCCGGCCTTTTCAACGAATGCTGGCTGTATGTCAACGGCAAGGAAGTCGCCCACCGTGGAGGCTACAGTCCCATCTGGTGGATCAACGACTACGCGTACTTCTGGGACATCGACCTGACCGGAAAGCTGCAGCCCGGCAAGAACCTGATCACCTTGCGCCTGTATAACCCGCACCATTTCGCAGGCATGTTCCGCCGGCCGTTCCTATATCAGGCGAAGTAAACGCCTGATGAACCAACACGCCGGTCGGGTGGACGGTTCCGGCTGTCCACCCGGTCGGCGTATAATGTGAAGCGTCGAGATGGATGCCCATGTAATACGCGCGCTTGACATGCTGATCGTCACCGTGCAGCCATACCATGGGCTGTTTCCCTCCTTACTCGATAGGAGGAGCGGCGTTAACCGCAATATTTTGACAATCACAGTTCCGTATGGTATTAGGCCATGCGAATAGACCGCCTGCGCAGGGAGCAGCAGGCGGTCCGGTTCAATCTTATGCGTTGGGAGTGATGATTATGACACTGCATTCGAGCGACAGGAAGATCCTCCGGGAGCTTGCCGGTCGCTATAGCGAGCTTGCGCACCTGCCCATCCAGCAGGAACGTCAGGCGCGCTATGCCAGCAGCAATGATCTCCAAATTGTCCGTCCTGTGGTGCTGATAGACGAAGTACCCTGGGACGAGATCCGCGATCCTGTGTTGCACTGCGTCGCCTCCCCTGAACTGCATTGGCTGGAAGGCAGTCTCCGCCAGGCTTTGTACCAATGGGAGCATTTCCAGGTGGATATGGTGATCCCGCCGGTCTTCCGGATCTATAAGGTCGTCAACTCCACCGGGATCGGCATCGACGTGCAGGACAGACAGATTCACGGCGACACCGGCGCCTACATCAGCGCCCACGCCTACACCGACCAGCTCCAGTCCGAGAAAGATCTTGACCGGATTCGGATTCCCGAGATTACGTACAATCGCGAAGCCACCGAGACACTGCTGGCCCAGGCCCGCAAGGTATTCGATGGACTCATGGACGTCGGGCTCCACGGCCATGCGCTCCATTTCAGCATCTGGGACATGATCGCCATGTACCGCGGCGTGGACAGCCTCCTCCTGGACCTGGCCGTGCGTCCCGACTTCATGCACCAGACCGCCACGCGGCTCATGGAGGTGGCCCTGGCGAGTTTCAAGCAATACGAAGAACAGGAACTCCTCGATCCCGACCAGGTGCTTCTGCATTGCACACCCGCCTGCACGCACGACTTGCCGGCCAAGGATTTCGCGGGCAAGGTGCGCCGCAAGGACGTCTGGGGTCGTTGCGCCGCGCAGATCTTCAGCGCCGTGTCGCCGGACATGCACGACGAGTTCGATCTCGTCTATAACGAGACGATCTTCGGCGAATGCGGCCTGCTCTACTACGGGTGCTGCGAGCCTCTGGACGGCAAGATCGACATCCTCCGCAAGCGCTTTCCCAATCTCCGGAAGGTCTCCATCACGCCGTGGGCCAACCCCGTCAGGGCAGCCGAACAGATCGGCCGCGACTTCGTCCTGGCCGCCAAGCCCAACCCCGCTTTCGTCGCCGGCTCGGCGTTCAATCCGGACCCCGTCCGCGAGGAGATCACCCGCTATTGCGAGGCCTGCATCGAACACCGCACGCCGCTGGAGTTTGTCATCAAGGACATCAGCACCATCGCCAACCGGCCGGAAAACCTGACCCTCTGGGCCGCCACGGTCAGAGAAGTCATCGACCGCTTCTACGGTCCTGAAGACAAGGTAAGATAATTGGGGGCAGACATACTAATGCTCGAATCACAGGCAGAACCGGTAATCGTCAACCGGGGCAGGTAACGAATCGTAAATCAGATTGAGGACGGGTGGAATGACAGCAACAACCATCGAGTGGGTGTTGAAACACTATGCCGACCGGGTTCAGGCGCTGTTTGCGGCGCTGGATCTCGACCGGGCCGGATTGGAAGCGGTGAAGGCGGCGGTGGGGCGGGGCGACATGTCGGTAGCCTGCCGCGCCTTGCTGGACTACTACCGAACCGGCGAGTCCGGCAAGTGGCTGCGAGCAAGAACGATTCAGCCCGGGAGACGCGGGGGGGATGCGGACCTGTTATTGGCCGATATCTACACCGATATGGGGCGACAGTATCGCTTCCCGCGCACGCCGCAGAGCCGCATTGACTGGGCCGAGGAGGCTATTGAGTCCGACAGGGGCTGGATGTGGAACTTTAACCGCCATGAACACCTGACTACGGTCTTGCTTGCCTACCAGGAGACCGGCGAGGCGCGGTATGCTCAATGGCTCGATGAGCATCTCCGCGACTGGGTGATCGGCAGCCTGCCGTATCCAGCCCGGGATACGATTGACGCCCGGTGGCGTGGATTGGAGACCGCCATCCGCGTCATCGAATGGGCGATTGTCTTCTACGTACTCCAGCCCGATAGCCACTTCAGCGACGCGACGCGGCTGATGATGCTGACGAGCCTGCCGGAGCACGCCCACTACCTGCGCCATTTCCACAAGGGCGGCGGCAACTGGATCACCACCGAGCTGTTGGGGCTGGGCATGATTGCGGCGGCATGGCCGGAATTCTGGGATGCGACGGCGTGGCAGACGTATAGCGCCGAGACATTGTCGCGCTCGATGCCGGCGCAAATCTATCCCGATGGCGTCCAAGGGGAGCTGACGAGCGGCTATCATTTTGCCACTTTGTTCTGGTATGGGCAGTATGCCGACCTGTGCCGCGACGCGGGCCTCTCCTTGCCGCCGGGCTACCGGGAGTGGCTGGTAAAGCTGTGGAACTACCTGGCGTATTCCATGCTGCCGGACGGTTACAGTCCGCAGAACAACGACTCGGGGCACGGCAGTTGCCGAGATGGCGTGATCCAGGCCGCGAAAGAGTATGGTCGTCCGGATTGGCTCTATATCGCCACCAACGGCGCGCAGGGCGAGCAACCGAAGCACGGACCCTCGCTGATCTTCCCGTGGGCCGGGCAGGTCATTGCGCGCAGCGGCTGGGACGCGGACGCCTTGTGGGCGTTCTTCGACATCGGACCGATGGGCTTTGGGCATTCTCATTGCGACAAGCTGCATCTCTCGGTCCATGCGCATGGTCGCGATTTATTAATCGATCCCGGCTTGTTCACGTATGCTTTTGAGAGCGAAGAGGGACGCTTCCAGGGGAAGTATGCCGGTCTGTCGGTGGCGCATAACGTGATCCTGATTGACGACCGCGGCCAGGCGATGGGGCCGGGAGGGGTCGATCAGCCGGTGTCCGAGGAGGACTATCTCATCACGCCGGAACTGACATTCGCGCGCGGAACGTGCGCCGAGTTCTTCGAGGAGATCTATTCCGGGCGCCTGTCAGGCCAAGCCGCGCACACGCGGGCGGTGGTATGCCTGCCGAACGACTTGGTCGTGGTGGCGGACCGGATCGAGACCGACCGGCCGCGCAAGCTCGACGCGCTCTGGCACTGGCATCCGCACTGCACGGTGGCGATCGACGGCCAGACCGTGCGGTCGGTTGATCCGGGCGTCGGGAACCTGCGGATTGCGCCGGTAGCCGGGTTCGACTGGGCGGTGGAGACCGTCAAAGGACAGGAGCCGGCGGGCATCCACGGGACCATGCAGGGCTGGTATGCCCACGGCTACAACAACTGGGAACCGAGCCCGGCCTCGGTCTATACGACCCGCATCGAGCGGACGTCGGCCTTTGCCTGGCTGCTGCTGCCGGCGCGCGGGGACGTGCCGGCGATCCGGGGTGAGATTGTCGAGAATACGGATGAGGCTATCGCAATCCGAATTCGGCGGCCGGAAGAGCCGGCATTTATCCTGCGCATCCCATGGCGAAATGGTTACCCGGAGGCAATCGTATGAGCGTCATCATCGGACGCAACAAGCAACGGCTCCGCGATCTGTTTGCCGGTGCTGACAGCCGGCCTGCCTTCCTGTATCAACCGCCGCTCGCTTCGCTGACTGAGTTGGGCGACTATACGCTCTCGTGTGAACCCGTGGAACAGTGGGTGCCGTTTATCGTCGAGAACTACCGGCGCGAGGTCGCGTCGCTGGAGAAGCACCAGGACGATAGCGTGCCCCTGGTTCGACTGATGACCGGTACGCAATTATTCGCACACGCCTTCGGATGTCGGATTCATATTCCACCCGACGATGCGCCGTGCGCCTTGCCCCTGGTCAACTCCGCCACCGAGGCGGACAGGCTCGCGATCCCCGATATCTGGAAGACGCCATGCCTGTACCGCGTGTTCGAACTGGGCCAGGCCGTGCAGCGGGAACTGGGCCACGACGTGGATCTCGGCATCTGCGACGTGCAGACCGGGTTCGATATCGCCAGCCTGATCTGGGATAAGAACGATCTGCTCTGCGCAATGGCTCTGGAGCCGGAGGCGGTCAAGCGGTTCAGTGCAAAATGCGCCCTGTTGCTTAAAACGTTCCTGCTCGCGTTGCGCAAGGAGTTCCCCACCATCAGCCCCTGCCATTGTCCGGGCAACTGGGTGCCGCCGGAGTTGGGGCCCTGGGTTTCTAATGATGAAGTCGGGATCATGAGCCTGGAGATGTTCGAGGAGTTTTGCCTGCCCGAGCTGAATGACCTGTCCGATGCCTTCGGCTGCATCGGCATGCACTGCTGCGCCGACGCAGAGCACCAGTTCCCTGGGTTCAACAAAATTCGCCATTTCTACGGCTTCAACCGGGTGGCGTCGAAACGCGGCTATCTGCCGATCCTCGAGCATTTCGCCGGGCCAGACGCGCCGGTGCATTGTTTGGCCTGGATGGAAGACGCGGTCATCGAGCAATTGCTCGCGCAAGCGCCGTCCGGAACGCGGTTTGTCTTTGTGAAAATGGGCGGCGACGATGACGACGCCAGCCGCTGGCTGGCGAAATGGTGCTGACAGGCGGGGAGAGCGATACGAGAAGAGTGCATACCTGGGACGGATGCGCGATGCCAGGACAGCGCATCGCGACCAGTGTCATGGAAGGGTAAGACACGGACATCGGGAGCGTAATTCATGAGCAACACCGGCTATTTCAATGCTGATGCCACCACCTACACCATCACGGAGATGCGGCCCTTGCGACCCTGGTTCAACTTCCTGTGGAACGAGGAGCTGCTCTGCTACTTCGACCAGTTCGGCCGCGGGGCCAGCACCTATCGCGCGCCCGGCGGCGCCATGCAGACGCTGACCGACGAGGGGGAGAACCGCCTGCTCTTTATACGCGATTGGGCCACCAGCCAATATTGGGCGGCCAACCGGAACTTCGACAATCAACTGTTCGACCGCTTCCAGACCACGGTGGGGACCGGATCTTCAACGATCCTTTCCACCCATCGCGGGATCGAATGCGAGTTTGTCTTCTTCATTCCTGCCCAGGGACCGCGCGAGTGCTGGCGGGTGACGGTGACCAATCGAGATGACCGGCCGCGGGCGATCTCGTTGTTCGCCTACGCGGCCTCGGAGATCGGCCGGATGATTTTCCAGGGCGCGAATAGCGCGCGCTATGACAGAGATTGCCACGCGGTGATCCAGACGAATCCCGTCCTCGACCACCCCTGCCCCCTGTCCACAGCCTATTTCGCGGCTGATCGAACGCCCGATGCCTACGAGACCAGCGCCAAACGCTTCCGTGGCATGTATGGCCATGTCGCGCATCCAGAGAGCATCCAGGCTGGGCGGCTGGCCTCCCAGGATCATGTGTTCGACGTCGAATTGGCCGGTGTGTTGCAATTCGATCTGGACCTGCAGCCTGGCGAGTCGACGACGATCCGCTTCTTCAACGGCCTGGCCGAAAACCCGAAGGCAGCGCGCGCCGCCATCCGGACGCATCTCACGGCGGCTGACTTCGATGCCGAATGGGCGGGCGTTCGCGAGGCCTTCGAGCCGGTGCGCACCCGCGTGCTGGTGGAGACGCCGGACGCGGAGGTGAATGCCTTCGCCAATGTCTGGCTCAAGCGGCAGTTCCAACTTGGTCAGGGCTGGGGGCGTTGCGGCAGCCTGGGATTTCGTGATGTCATGCAGGATTCGCGCGCCGGACTTCTGGTCGATCCTGTTTACTCAAAACAGGTGATCTCCCTGCTGCTTAGCCATCAGTTGCCGCACGGAGGAGCCCCCATGTCCTGGCCGCACGACGATGGCGACCTCTGGCGGGATGTCCGCGATCAGCCGTCGTGGATGCCGGATACGGTGATCGGCTACGTGAAGGAAACCGGCGACATGGGGTTTCTCGATGAAGCAATACCGTATAACCAGAGCGACGAATGCGGCACCGTGCTCGATCATCTCCGTCGCGGCATGCGGTTCCTGTTCTCACGGCGGGGCGATCATGGATTGTGCCTCTGGGGCGGGGGTGACTGGAACGATGGGATGAACCTGGCAGGCGTCGCCAACCGCGGCGAGAGCGTCTGGCTGACGCAGGCGACAGTCCGGGCGGCCAGGCAATTCGCGGAACTGCTCGACCATCTCGGCAATCAGGAAGAGGCGCTGCTGATCCGCGATCACGCAACGACACTCACCACCGCGCTCCAGGCGCATGCGTGGGACACGGATCACTTCATCTGCGGCTATAACGACCGGGGCGAGAAGATCGGGTCATATGCGAACGACGAAGGCCGCATCTTCCTGAACATGCAAACCTGGGCGGTGCTATCGGAGACGGCCACAGACCCGGCGGCGTTGATGGACCTGGTCGAAACCCATTTGAAGTGCCCCTACGGCTACGTGCTGAACACCCCCAGCTACACCCGACCCGACCCGACCATCGGACGTCTCACGTCCTTCGAACCTGGCTCCTACGAGAACGGCTCGGTCTACTGCCACGGCGTTACCTTCAAAATTGCGGCCGACTGCGTCGTCGGCCGGCCCGACCAGGCGCTGGAGACGATGAAGCTGATCTTCCCGAGCAATGCGACCAATCCAGCCTTTCCCGGCTATGTGGAGCCGTATGCCATCACGAATATGTATCTGGGACCGCAGAATTTGCGGGCGGGCCAGTCCATTTACGGATGGGCCACCGGGTCGGCCGGCTGGCTCTTCCGGATTATCGTTGAGGCAATGATGGGAATACAGGCCGACTATGATGGCCTGCGGATTCGTCCCTGCCTGCCCGCCACATGGCCCCGTGTCGCCATCCAGCGCGTCTTTCGGGGACGACGGTACCATATCGCCATCGATAATCCGCAGCGACGCGTCACCGGCACGGTGAGGATTGTGCTGGATGGCAAGCCGATCGAAGGCGACTGCCTTCCCGTATCCACCGAGCCAGGTGAATCGGCAGTTGAAGTAACAATCGAGGACAGGTGAGGTAACGATGAATCACATGAAATCCTGTAATGTAAATAAAGCCCTCCGCCAGGCGGCGGAACATCTCGCGCCGGTCTGGCCTTCACCGGCCGAGATCGACACCCGAAGCCGCGAGGCGGCCGAGGCCGCGGTGGACGGCGTGTTGATGTCGCCGTTCGACAGCACGGCGCGATGGCAGTTGGGGCGGAAAGGGATCGACTGGGCCGGCCAGGCCGGCATCGGTGTTCTCGGCCGCATGGTATTTATCGGGGAACTCGCGGCCGCCTATCATGTCCTTCACGACGAGTGCTATGCCGAAGCGGCCCGTGACTATATTGAGGATTGGATGGCGTTCTGGACGTCGGACCGGGCCGCGGGTAAAGTCGAGTATGACAGCTCCTTGAGCCTGTGCTGCCGCAACGCTGTCTGGGCTTCCAGCCTGCATCTGCTGCTCGCCAGTGCCGCGTTTGACGATGCCTTCGTGGCGCGCGTGGTCGAATTCGTCGATGAGCAATTCGAATGGCTGCGGCGGCATCTCTCCACCACGATCAACTGGCGCATTTTCGAGGCCAACGCGCTACTCCAGGGCAGCCTGTACCTGGCCTTTCTCGACAAGGCGACCGAGTGGCGGCGCTTTGCCGTCAGCGTACTGAACGATGGCTGGCACCGCCAGTTCCTGCCCGACGGCGTCCACGAGGAGCGCAACCCGGTTTACCACTGCGGCATGACGGGCACCTATCACGGCCTGCTGCGGCTGGCTCGCCAGTTCCCGGAGCTGGACTTGTGCATGACGGTGGAGCGCATGGTCCCGTCCTTCGACTTCCTGCTGGCCTGCTCGAAGCCAAATGGCTACCTGTGCGGCCTCAACGATTCCCAGTCAGCCTACACCGGCCATCTGCACGACGGGATCCACACCGAGGGACAGATCGGCATGGACGGCGAGGCAATCTGGCGGGGCTGGCGCGGCGCGTTCGACCTGCCACCGGTGTATCCCGCCACCAGCCAGGTTTTCCCGGACGCGGGACTCGCATTCCTGCGCACCGGTTGGGACGAAGACGCCGCCTGGATGAGCTTCGACGGCAGCGGGTGGGGTGGGGGGCATTGCCATCTCGGTCGCAATGCCATCCAACTGCACGCCTTCCGGCAGAGCATGATAGTCGACGCCAACGGGTGCTACGCCTCGGACCAGTGGCGATATCTGCGTTCCACTCGCGCCCACAGTACCTGCAATTTGAACGGACTCAATCAATCGACGACGAATCCGAATCGCCTGCGGACGCATCACGCGCCCGGTTACGACGCCGTGTTCAGCGTCTATGAGGGGGGCTACTGGGATCTCGCGCATACCTGGGACGTCACCCACGCGGGGCAGGGCATCTGGGCCCAGCACGCGCGCCTGCTCTTCTGGGTGCAGGACCGTTTCGCCTTCGTGGCCGACAGTATATTCCGTTTGCCGCATCAGCCGGACGATCCCGAAGCGGACCGTCCGAGCTTCGAAGGCATCTGGCAACTGGCGCCGGAGGCGGAGATCCTACTGCAGCCCGAACGCGATCGCGCCGTGGCACAGTGGCAAGATGCCGGATTGCTGCTGTTGACGCCGATCCGCCCGGCGGGCTCGCGCTTCGAAACCTATTGCGGCGCAACCGACCCGCTGCGCGGATACGTCGGCATCGAGAAACCCGCACCGCAGATCGTCCTGAACACCCCGCGCATGGATCGCCGGCACGATTACTACGTCTCCATCCTGGTACCATATCAAGGCGCAATCGTGCCGGATGTGACGATGGAGGCGAAGTCGCCCCTGGGCCAGACCGGCTACGTGCGTCTGCGCTGGGCCGATGGCACGACCGACGAGGTGCACTGGGGATGCAACTTCGGCCTGATGCTGGGGCAGCAACCGGACTTCGAGACTGACTCTTCACTGGTGCACTTGCGTAAAGATGCCGCCGGCAGGATCACCGGCGGGTGTTGCGTCCATGGCACCTACCTGGCGCCGTGGAGTCCGGAGACGCGGCGGCAACCGGAGACGTTTACGTTCTCATGCTAGACGACACCGGAGGAGCGGTGACTCGCATGGTGACGCGGTTCCGCTGCTACCGCATCGAGCACAAACAGGGCGGAAGCATGCTGTGAATTCCGTTCGTTCCTGGTTCAGAAACAACACGGAGAGCAAAATATGCATCCACTAAACATTGGCTCGCGCCGCGAGCTCTTCGTCGATCATCTATTGATCGACCGTCTCGACAGCACGCATCTGAAACTGCACGAGCCGGTCTCCGGCGGCGTGGCGATCCGGATCGACAAGCCCTGGGAAGGCCCGGGGAATTTCGGGATCTCGGTGATCGATCTCGGCGACCACCTTCTGATGTATTACCGCGGCAGCCCGCCTGACAAGATGAAAGAAAACGGCGTCGGCTGTGTGGCTGAAAGTCGTGACGGCGGCGAGACATGGACGAAACCGGTCCTGAACCTTGTCCGGGACCCGGATTGGCCTGAAAATAACATCATCGCCACCGAGGATGGCGAGCCGCAGTTCTCCTTCCCCTGTGCGCCATGGGTAGACACCTGCCCCGGCGTGCCCGCGCATGAGCGGATCAAGCTCGTCCAGAGCGAGGCGCTGAGCGGTGAGAAGGTCACCGCCATGAGCGATCCGAAAGGCCAGAAGCGGCTCGTGTTTTGGGCGTCGGCCGATGGATTCACGTTCCACAGGATGCATCCCCAGCCTGAGTTGATCTGCGACCTGCCCAATTGCTTCGACGGCGGAAACACGATGTTCTGGAGCGAGGCCGAGCAGCAATACGTGCTCTACCACCGGTGGTGCGATGTCTACTGTCCTGATGAAGCACGTTATGAGGCACGTTATCGCCGCACGGTTGCTCGCGCGACGTCGAAAGACCTGATGACTTGGACGCCGTCGGTCGCCATGACCTACGGCGACACCCCGCGCGAGCAGTTCTATGTCAACAACACCCAGCCCTACTTCCGCGCGCCGCACCTCTACCTCGCCCCCGTCGCCCGCTTCATGGAAGGACGACAGGTCATTACCGGGGCGCAGGCGATGGATCTCGGCATGCAGACCAGCGGGCCGCACGTCATGATCAAGGACTGCTCCGACGCCGTGTTGCTCACCAGCCGTGCCGGTTCGACGGTCTACGACCGCACCTTCATGGAGACCTTTATCCGGCCAGGCATCGGCTACGGACACTGGACATCGCGTTCGAACTATCCGTTAACCGGCATACTGCCGGCGGGTAAAGCTCATATTCAGGTGTTTGTGGGTCGGCGTTATGCTCAGGACGCCTGGTACATCGAGCGGATGTTGCTGCGCACCGACGGCTTTGCCTCGGTCAGTGCGCCGTGGGCCGGGGGGGAGATAATAACGAAGCCGTTGACTTTTACCGGCAATCGACTGGAGCTCAACTACCGAACCGGCGCACCGGGCTTCGTCCGGGTAGAGATCCAGGACGCCGCCGGGACGCCGATCCCGGGTTTCAGCCTTGACGAGTGCCCGGAGATCATCGGCGACGAAATCGCACGTACCGTTGCCTGGAAGCAGGGGGCGGATGTCAGCTGCCTCGCCGGCCGGCCGGTCCGCCTGCGGTTTGGCATGAAGGATGCGGACCTTTTCGCGCTTCAGTTTGTAGATGCGACATGAGGAGCCGTACCGTGCCCCTAGTGAACCTGGGACACCAGCCTGCCGTTCTCCCTACATATTGGAGGTTGAATAATGAACAAGTTCGACAGTGCGATCACCCATGTGATCGAGCCGGCGCTGCCGGGGTCGGCCGTGGTGGTGATGGTCGGCGGCGCCCGTCGCAACACGCGACTGTATGCATTTCGCCTTGCTGCAGTACCGTCCGTCTCGCCTGGCACAGGGAGTATCACTCCTTCCGAGGCGCACGAGCTGCACATACTCCAACGGACGGATGAGGCGTTCACCGTCCAGATGCCGGATGGCCCCCTGTCCGCCTGGGCGTTTCAGCTCGATCCGGAGTTCGATCTGCAGCGCGCTTGGGTGGTCAATCGTCCGCGGCTCGACTGGCCACTGACCTGTCGCTTCCTGGAAGACAATAAACCGGAAGAGCAGAGCACGTATAACAATACCATGATCCAGGTGGCGCCCAACCGGTTGCTGCTGCTATACGACCATGGCAGCAACAGCGGAAAAATTCCCGAGTATTCCGGTCCGCAGCGCATCATCGGGCATTACATCGACATAGCCATAGAGTGATGATCAGGAAATACAGCAAATCGTGAGGTGAACACGATGACGACGACGCTAATCACGGTGCGCAAGGAACTCTATGCTCCGGCACCGGACGAGCACACCAACGAAGGGCGCAGCCAGCGCTACGTCAACGGCATCGGGCTGCGCCGGGTCGAGCACCGCAGCCTGCAGCGAGAATCCGACTGGAGCAACGCCGATTACGAGCGCTACTCCGACGACAACGGACGCACCTGGAGCGATTGGCAGGACGTGCACCAGCAGCACACCGAGGTCAAAGGCGAGGATGAAGTCAACACCTACACGGGAGCGGAGACGTTTAACCCACGTTACGGTCATTTCGTCGCCCTCGGCATGCGCCGCGTCTTCCTCGGCGGGCACACCAGGGCGTATGAAGCATATTGGAGGCACGGAGAAGCCAGCTTTGTCGATCACAGCCTGTTGACGGTCCGCCAGGATGGCAGCGACGGGCACCTGGTGGAATTGATCAAGTATGAAGAAGGCGCAGACTATGACCCGGACGACTGGTGCAACCCCGCTTATCTCGACCACAACCACGCGTATTTCGGCAGCGGGGTGGTGGTGCTGGAGAACGGTGAGATCCTGGGGACGATTGCCGCCGGGGTGCGCGCCTGCTGCCACCTCCGCGGCCTGGATATCCAGGAGGTCTTTCCTTCCTGCCCCGACATCATGTGCGGTTTGATTGTGTTCCGCGGCATCTTCAATCCCGCGCGCGGTCACTACGATCTGACCTTCTCTCGCCCCATCGTCATCAGCGACCTTCAATCGTCGCGCGGGGTGTGCGAGCCGACGGCCATTCAGTTGCCCTCCGGTCGCATCCTGGCGGTCTTCCGCGGCTCCAACGTGATGAGCGCCAACTGGCGCACCCGCATCGAGCCTGGCACGCCGGCGCATAAGTGGTACTGTTATTCCGACGATGGCGGCCACACGTTTACCGAGCCTGTGCCCTGGCACTTCGACGATGGCGAAGTGATCTATTCGCCGGCCACCATCTCGCAACTCTTCCGCAGCGAGAAAAACGGCAAGGTGTATTGGATCGGCAACATCACCGACCACACCGCCTACGGCAACGGCCCGCGCTATCCGCTGCAGATCGTCGAGGTCAATGACCGGGGATTACTCGTCAAGGAGACGCTGACCGTCATCGACACGCGGGGAGCAGGCGACGGCCCGGAGTTGCAGTTGTCCAATTTTTCGTTGCTCCAGGACCGCGAGACCGGGCAGATAGAACTCTACCTGTCCCGGCTCGGGCAGCGGGCAGCGAATCTCTGGCACGCCGACTGTTATCGGTATATGATCGATGTGCCTGCATAACACGTGTGCCATGAAGAATGCTTTTATTGAGATGAAGGGAGGGTGCGCATGGCACCTGCGATACGACTACGCAGTAACCGACGAATCACCGCCGATGGGAACCACAATGCCTTCACCGGCGCCGCGTGGTTCAATGGCGCGTTATATGTGGCCTTCCGGCAAGGCGACGGGCATGTGTGCGATCACGGCCATCTTGTCGTGATGCGCAGCCGGGACGAGGGCCGGCACTTCGAGATCGTGCACGTCGCCCGCGGCCAGGTGGATACGCGCGACGCCGATCTCTATGTCGCGGGGAATCGCCTGTACCTTGTCGGATTTGAAGCCCATGTCGGCTCGGGCATGTCCTGGACGGACGACGGCCTGGTCTGGTCGCCGTGGACGCGCTATGAAGGCACGAGCGGCTGGTGGCTGTGGAAACCCCGGTTCTTTCAGGGCCGGCATTACTGCGCCGGCTACGGCAACTTCACGGAGCAAACCAGTACGGTGGCCTGGTTCGAGAGCGACGATGGGCTGCACTGGCAGCAGCAATGCCTGCTGCGCGAAGGCGCCGACAAACCGTCCGAGTGTTTTCTGCACTTTCAGCCGGACGGGACGGCGGCGATGTTGATGCGCCGCGACGCCGGCACGCCGCTGCTGCTGCGCGGCGCGCCGCCC